>ERZ1292630.1310-Hain-H41-02um-R3-1310-length-24619-cov-8_pt1 | contig 24619 bp, 1 predicted proteins | sample MGYA00564408_ERZ1292630 | MGnify/ENA primary metagenome ERZ1292630 (study PRJEB36523, sample SAMEA6512641) | groundwater metagenome | collected 2019-01-08 | study: AquaDiva: Metagenomics assemblies of 32 groundwater samples
CCGTCTTGATCGTGGCGAGGTCCAACCGGTTGCCGAACCAGCGAACGGCGGTGAATGTGCCGCTCTTCTTGTTCACGCGGAAGTCCAAGCGAAGGTGGCTAAGGTCCTTCTTCAGGGTCCCCTTGGGGCCCTTGACCTCGACGACGCGACCCTTAACCTTCAGGGTGATGTCCTTCGGGATGTTCAGGAAGTCACTCGCCTTGATCTTCATTGCTAGAATGAAAAGTGAGGGGGGGGGGGGCCTCCGGTGGTACTGTTTTGGTAGTCAAGGGGCAGGTGGACACCGAGTGGGATCGACGTGCTCATTTTCGGTCCCGTGCTCGGTTGCTCCTTCGAGCATCGTCCTTCTCTAATCACCCGTAGAGACCCCACACACATACTGTAGCCAGCAAATCGACGTTGGCGGTTGGCCAGAAAAAAAGAGAAAACTGTCCTGGTAAGGTGCTGTCTTTCTCTCTCTCTCTCTCTCCCTCTCTCTCTCTCTCTGTTGTCGTTCTCTCTACAATGCCACAAAATGTTGCTTCAGGACTTTGCGCAGCTCGATCGACTCGAGGTGTTCCGGATTCGCAGACAGCGCACGGTGCGTCAACGTGTATGCTTCTTGAAGGTCACCTTGCCGGAACGCCATGATGGCCGCGTTGTAGGGGGCCTCGTGCAGTCCAGGAGCAAGCGTCGCGGCTGTCTGAAACGCCGCCTTTGCCAGTTCAAGATTGTTCTTACGCAGTTCCAGAATCCCTAGATTGTTGTGAGCCTCAGGGTGGTTGGGATCAACGGACACGGCCACTTTGGCGGCCTGGTAGGCGAGCCCCAAGTCACCAAGGCCGATGGCGACCTGCGAGATGTTGTACCAGACGGCGGCCATGTTGGAGTCGGACGCCCCTGCCAGTGCCCGTTCGAAGCACGATAGCGCCATGTCATACTGCGAGGCCTGAAAGCAGCACAAGCCGAGATTGTTCCATAGCTCGGTGTTCACGCATCCCATTTGCAACAGGCGGCGGTACAACCGCAGGCTGATCTCAGGTTGGTCTTCGTAGAAATGATTCGCCGCGAGGCACGCGAGTGCTTCCGCGCTGCTCGTGTCGAGTTCCAGCACCTTGCGGTAGAGTGCGACGCTCTTGTCCGGGGAGTTTAGCTCATCGTAGATACGTGCCATGCCCGTGACGAGATGAATGTCCAGTAGATTCTTTTGAGACGCCTTTTCGTACAAGTCAAGAGCGCTCAACGGCTGGTCCAATTTTATGTACACCTTTCCCAACTCCAACAAAACGGCGACAATGTCGGCGTGTTTCAACGCACTCTTGAATTGCTTCTCGGCATCGCGATAGAGGCCCAGTTGATAGTAACATTTTCCGAGTCGCGCTTTCCAAAACCAATCTTGGAAGTCGCGCTCTTGCGTCGCTTCGGCGCACAGTTCCAGAGCCCGGCGAGGATTGTGGTCGTGGTAAAGGAGGTACTCAACCAGCGCCTTGGCCATCGCTGGACGCTGCGCATACTTCTTCATGTCCAATCGCTCGGCATTGATGAAGGGGCCCCCAGCTTCGCTCTTCATACTCGCCGTGCCGAGGCGAACAAAGCGGCCGGACGACGACACGGGACGCGAGGTGCCCGGGCGACTGCCTTGAAATGCCCCTTCCACTCCGGCGCTGCTGCCGGTGCGAGAGCTTGATCCAGGCCGGGCAAAGCCGGAGGACGGCGGGCGCCCCGACGTCGAGCCGGGCCTGCCGCTTCCCGTACCACCGGCCAGGGGCTTGGCCAGGGACGTGCCTGGCCGGGGTGCGGCCGCCATCGCATTGTCGTCCAGCAACACCTCCGCGATGCCGTCCTCCTCCATCTCCGTGTCATCGATCCACGCCCGGAGAGCCAGTCCGCGCGTCTTGACGTACCATACTTGTTGGTCGTACGGATTGCGAGTGAGAATGTCGGTCGCCTTGTCGATTGACTCATTCAGTTTTCGGCGCCGCAGCAGGCTTAGGGCGTAAAACGCCGGATCCATCGAAGTTTCAAAAATGAGAACGAGAGAGAGGAAGCGCCCTTTGTGATTGAAGGTATCCTCCGTTGCGGGCACAATGGTCATCGGCCGAAACAAAATCCAGGAAGGAATGAAACGGGGGGAGGGAACACGGCGCAAGTTGAATGACCTATCCAGTGAATAAGTTCGCCAAAAGAGACAAACCTTTGCACACTGCCTCGGTAAGCACCGCGACAACGCACGTCGTGAGGAATGCAGTGAGCACGTGCGCGTCGATCGGCGACACGCGCGGCAACGTTGCAACCGTGGTGCTCACCGTCAGATCGTCGTCCTCTCCTCGATAGCCCCCAGCAACGATAGCGAACGAAACCGACGCGCTCAACACCACGGTCCACGTGATGATCACGAGTGCGGGCGGCACGTACGCGCGCATGACCAACTGGCGCACGACAAGCCATAACGGGCGGGTGGGATGACTGCCGGCCGCTTCTGCCTGGTCGGATTCCTCGCCGGACCAGGCAGAATCAGAACACATGTCCAACAAGGTGACCAGACGACTGCTCGATGCGTTTCGCACAGCTGCATTTTCATGTGTGAGCAATAAGGAAACGTACGCCATGCTGGTCGCTGGCCCAAGGCTTGACTTCCAGAGCAATTGTCGCGGCCACAGCCGCCTCGCCGCGCCGTCGTCGTCATCGTCATCGTTTACCGGCGTCGCGCCGCGTGCATTATTTTCGTTGCCGAGTTGGCGTAACTCCGTCATCGCCGCACCCTCCTGCAGGACAGGAACGGTGTTGACCATGACCCACCGAGGAATTTCCCGCTCTGAGACGGTCGCTGGGCACGGAAAAAAGTGGTTCGCAAGAAGGATCGCCGGTCTGCGTGCCGGCGTCGCTGCTGGTTGCGAGTGATTCGCGATGCCCTGCACGATGACATTTCCAATACGCTGGAACACAGCGTCCGGCCGACGGCGGTTCGGTACAGCAACGTGGCGGCTCATGGCAGGCAACGGGCCGTGGCCAGATTCCCCCCCAGCAAGCAAGTTGTCAGCCATCGACGTGTGAAGTTCCATTTTTAGCCATTGAGCGATTCGTCGCAGTAGCGGCACGCCCCCAGTATTCCCCGACGATAAGCCAACGTCACTTAGGACGTAGCCCAGGAGAAACAGCACGCCCACAGGGGTGCGGCAGAAATCGCTTGCATCCCCACCGACCTCGATCGCGTTGGCAATGCCATCACCACTCGAGACTACTTGTCGACATGCGCCGATGATCATGCTGGCCGCGGCGAGAAGCGGAGACGTCCTGGGTGACGCCGATCGGGAACGTGCGATCGCGCAGCGCGCTACGGTGGTGATGTCCCGGAGACCGAAGATGCAGTGTGCCGGCACTGTTGCGCCCATTCCGCGTGTGGTGTGCAAAACGACGTGAATTGTGGACCGGACGTTATCTAGCCGGTTGGAGGTGCCTTGGCCCGATGCAGCGGAGGGTTTCGAGGCCACAACATCGTCGTACGCGAAGTCGCGTTCAGCGGCCAAGTCGGCGATGGCCTCGGGGCGAGACGTGCCGCCACCCTCCGCTCCACGCTGTTTTCTCTGCGCGTGCACCATCTGCCTCACATCACGCAACAGTTGAGACTGGAAAGTTTCAGGCTCAGCCGCTTGCGAGCTGCAGGCGTGGGCGAACCAACGGTTCAACTGGGAGAACCACCCGAAGGTCGCATTTTTTTCTGTTTGCTCGTCGTAGCTAACACCGAGAAGTTCAATACAAGCGTCGGCAATCGCGTCCGCGCGTTGGCTCCAAATCAGCTTTGCAGCTGCCCACCGCTTCGTGTCGACCACGATCACGCGTGGCTGATACGGCGCCGGTTGACTGGTATCCCGCTCGCCACCGCCGTGAAGAGCCGCGTAGACGCCTTCCAGCCACGCCTCATCACGCTGAATCCAGCCCGAGGTCGCTTGCCGGGCCGCCGTGGCCACCCAGGCCAAGCACGACGCCGACGCGGCGACGCTGCCGATGTGAGCCAACGTGAGCGCGCCACCGGTCGTGAAGGGCACAATGATGTCCGGATCGGCGTCTCTCCGCGCCACCGCGTCTTCCTGCCCCTTCCGCCGTGGCGGTGTTCTCCAATGATCGCCCGCGTCTACGTGCCTAGCCGGGGGTGCCGCACCGGCTTCGTCCTTGTCGATGGGCTCGCGCTGATCGGCGGGTATCTCCCCTACCCTTTCATAGCACGTCAAGAAGCGGCTGGATGCGTCCAGCCAGGTGGCCGCCAGCCAAGATGCACCCTGACACGCACTGATGGTCGCCAAGAACGTTCTCAAGCTCCCGGCGGAACTGCTGTTTGGCGCCCCGTCACCGTCTTTGGCGTCAGCCTGCTTGGTGGTGGCTTTGTGCTTGGCATTGGCTACATCGGAAGGTGACCGTGGTGGCAGGTCGGCATCGTTACTGCCTGGTGGTTTACACATCGCACGCTGCCATTGACGAATCTCGTTTGCAAGCGGCCGCGTCACCTCCTCACCAGCCTGCTCACGCAACGCGGCGATCCGCTCATCCAGGTAATCCGCGAGTGCGGCGCCAAGCACGACGAGCGCCCTACCGCAATGCGACAAGACGCCACCATCACAACCCGCCGAGGATCGCAACGTGCGCAGGATGGCGGAAAAGTCCCTCGGGCACATTGCGCCTTGATCGGTGGCACTCGTCTCCGGGTTGAGGGGCGTTCGGAGGCGGCAACGCAGCAAGTCGATCGTTGCCTCCTGCACGTCGGCCAAGCGCCCTTGAATTTGCCAACGCTGCGAACTTAGTGACATGTCATTCGCTGAGAGCAAGTTGCAGACGACGATGACGGCTGGGGCTTGCTCACCCTCGCCGCCGGAAGCTTGGGTTCTGTGGCTCACAATAAGGGCATCCAATTCGAACAAGGTGCTTACCGCGATGAACTCGATGTCATGCTGCCGTCTTGGGGACAGATGCATGACGGACATGAAGTGAGCCAGGATTTTAGCGAGGTGGCCAACGGCGGACGGACGCCTGCCAGAAGGCAAAAGAAGACACGACGAGAAGAAACTTGGCCGCGGTGTCGCTAGAGTGGCGTGGTCCAAGAAAGCCGAACAACTTAGCCTGCCCAACCACGTCACGAAAAACCCTGACGATGGTACGCCTCTCGCGCCGACGGTCAGCCACGCAGGAAAGGGTCCTTCCGTCCCTCCATCGCACATCCCATCTTGCGGATGGTGAGGTGTCACCTCGACGGCGTCATCCCACTGCAAGGTCGCGTCGCTGCCGTCAACATTCACGCTCCCCGATACTTCTCCTGGCGACGTACGAACGGCTGTTTTCGGACTAGGCGTTGCTGCTGGCATCGTGATCCGGGTTTTACGGACTTCAGGGGTATTGTCAATATCGAGTGACGTGCAGGTCCCAGGTGCTGGCGTGCCACCGGCGAAGGCATCGCCTCCGGCGCCCACCCCTGCCGAAGAGTCATGCGCCGAGAAATCCGTCCGGTTCGCTGCCCGATACGCTGCGACAACGGCGTTTGCCAATTGTTCGAACATCATGCGAGAAGATCCGCCTCCGATCGCATCAGTCGACCTATCGCACTGTCCGGCACAGGTCTGGCAAACCGCCCTGATCGCAACCGCAATGGGCGAAGTCGGCCAGCTGTTCGTTTCATCACGAGATATCGCTGCACACGATGCCGCCAGGTCATCGAGCTCGCGGCAGATCACAGCCGACGCTGACAGTACTTGCCTTGGCAGTAAGGCGAAGTCCTTCGCTCGCTGCGCTGATGAGTTCTCCTTCGCTACAGTCGCACCATCACACTCTCCGACTTGCCGGATGATGCGATTCCAAAATAGGCGGGCAGCGTTGACGTACTGCTCGCGAATCAAGTCGGCAACCGCATCGCATATGGCGCCAAACACAATGTGCGCAGCCTCGGAAGGCAATGCGACTCCATCGAGGCCCGTTCGCTTCGAAAGTGCCACCTTCCAATCGTCGATCGACTCGATCTTGTACGCCTTGCCATGTTCCTTGTTGGCTGCGGTGGCGGAAAAAAGACAGCGGTAAGCCGCTTCGAGAGAAAGGAGCATCCAGTCAAACGACTTCGGCAACGTGTCTGGAGACGACGTCGCCATCTTCTCAACCGCGCCCTCGGACGCTTGAGATGACGATACCGACGGCTGCCGCGAGGCGGAGGAAGAATGGTGACTGGACACGAGACCGTCGTCAACACGTTCGCTGTCGTCCACAGTCCGCTGCCGGCGATTCCGTCGCGAGGATGCAACCCGATCAACGCTGTCACCGTCGGTTTCCAGGTCCTCAAACTTGTCGACATACTCATCCGGCCGCCGAGAGGGAGCATCATCTTCGGTTCCTCGCCTTTCTGCCGCTGACTTGGACCACCAGTGCCCTATTTCGGCATTGATGTGCTTCACTGGATTCCAGTCCTGATACCGCGTTGGCTTCGCTTCCATCGCCGTGGCGATGTCCCTCGTGACGCCTCGAGCCACCTGACCATCGGTGCCATCCTTCTCAGCACACCGCCACACCTTCGTTGCTTCTTGTTCGCAGATCCAGCGGTGCCACAACCACACGGCAGAGCGGTTGAGATGGAGTATGGCTGGGCCAAGGGTGGATCTTTGCTCAAAGGAAGGTGACCAGCAACAGCGGTGGGCCAGCAACCGAGAGCTGGCGGCGGCTCCCGCGGAACTCAGTCGGTCTGTGCCACGGCGAACGGCAATGTGACAAATCAATGTCAGCCATCCGTCTTCCAATGCTCCAACGTAGCGGCGATACAATCGCGTCATGCGCGACGCGACGCCAAACGACATTGCCAGACTTTCATCTGTCACTTTGACGAGCTTCGCGGAGGCCACTTCTCGCTGCTTGGGCTCACTTTTTTCATCCACAGCATCCCTTGGATCTATTCGCAAAATGTCACTCAGCAGGAACCCCTCGATGGCGGTCGCCACAGCATGACAAACCATATCGCGATACCCGCCCTCAGCAGAAGGGTCCCCGTTCATCATTGTAAAGTCGGGGCTTCGCTTGGCGAGCGACTGTTGCGTGGTGTGGCGGAGCCTCGCGACCGGGCGCACGTGCACGCAACGGACGAGGCGAGTCAGTAGGAACGCGACGATCGGCACAAGTAAAGAAAGCACTGCCGCGGAGCTGACAACCACGTAGTACACGGACGGGAACGCCGACGACGAATACGCGGTCCTATTCTTGTTCAGAGCCGTTTCATATAACGCGGGTCGATATTGGTTCACATTTTCCGTACCCGCAACGCCCACATCCGTGACGACCGTGTTCGGGTGTGCATCGTAAGTAATGCGCAACGCGGACCACGCCAGCGGGTCGAGCGACGCCGCGTGATCATCGGCGCTGCCCCATCGTAAAGGTTGAGGACCCAATAATAAGATGCACAACACGGTGACATAGCACCAGCCGGAGGCGATCCACGCCACGTGCCAACGCAGTAATGTTGGAACCGTCGGAAAGATCCCTTCCGTGGACCGACAAGAAAGCCAAGAGAAAAATACGGACGACGCCACCGGCGTCGCATGCAGCGCCGCCGCGGCGCTCCCAGCCGGAGCCGACCACGACAGCCAGCGCAGACCAAAGTGGGCAGCGAACGGAGAGGGCCGTAACGGGCCCTCAGCCTTGCGAGGCAAAACACCGTCTCCGCATCCGTCGCTCCACAAACTGGACGCTGGCGAGGTTCCCACGTGAAAGCAAGCATCGAAAACCTCTCCCGCGTCGGTCACGACCGCGTCGATCATCCGTCCGGTCTTGCCATCGGTAGCTCCACTGGCGGCGACTCGTGGCAGCCAACGATGAGCCGTGGCACCATTGCCCTGCGCTCCCAACGACACAAACGCGGTGGACGCAAGGTGCGTGGGCTCGGGGCACACGTAAAAACTGCGGACCGTGGCCTCGGTAGCAGAGAGTTTTGCGCGCGTTGGTGGGTGAGTGAGGGACAGCGGCGGATATTTCCACAATGTGCCGATGACTAAATCACTCCAAATTTCTTGCCAGAGGCGAGAGATAGCGGGAACCACGTGACAACCCCAGGGCGAAATAGGTGACGTAACACGGAACAGCGTCGATGACATGAGCGACAACGCGGCTGCCCCTACACCCCATGCTGCGAGAGCGGCCACTGGGAACAACCACAACGCAAAGTGCCGCCTGAGTTGACGCAGTAAATAGTCGGAGGCGGGTTGACTCGACAAAAAAACACGCGGCGGCGGGGTCGTCGCCCCAGCATCAGGGGCACCGGACGGACGCGGCAGCAGGACTCTTCTGGAAACAACGGCAGCGCCGAACGCCGGGTGCGACGCGTTGAACACCGCTACGCCACGGACACGGAATCGGTTGGGCACATCCCCCGTTGATGGGCTGAAGACGCATCGACACAACACCCGGACACGCACGGGGGTGTCGCCTTTCCTCAGTCGCAGCAAATTTGAAATGTTCACAATTCGAATCTCATCGTCCCACGGAGAATCCATCAACATCGAGACATTGATAGAGGAGGTGTCCCGCAACATCAACGCATGACGCCATGAGTAGCCTTGCGAGCGACGATTGACCACATCGAACTCAAACTGCGGAGGAACGTCATTGGTCGGGCGTTCCTCCGTCGAGGAGAAAACGCTTTCCTTGTCCAGGGTTTGCGAACTTAACCAGTGGAACCAAGTGGCATCTGTGGTCCTATCATTACCAACGTCGCCGACGCTCGCCGCTGAGGCCATCGCCGTGGCCACGAGAGGTAAGATGGGACGCAAGGCCGGCTCCACGCCCGCAGCGACAAAAAAGGGCGGCGCGCCGTTCGGATCGCGGCGAAACCGAACTAACTCCGCCGTACAATCCGATTCTAGAGGATCGACGACGTTTTCGATCACGCCATCTTGTTGCACCATACCACACGTGATGCCGCTAGTACGAGAGTCAACGTTCGCTACGAGCTGGACCCAGGCATGCGTGGCGGACGCCGACATCGTTGACGTGGATCCGTCCATTGGAAAGGCATTGACGGTCACCCGCTCGTCACTCAGCTGAAATCTGCCGAGCGCCGCCGGGGTACTTCGCGCTGAAAACCTGTCGGCCAAAATTAGCGCGTCGAACGACGTATCGTCGCGACCCGTCGTGGTCGACTTGGCTTCGCACCACTCCCTGGCGCGCGTGACTTGACTGCCCACCATCAGCGTCAAGTCTGTTGCTTCCTCGGAATAGGTTGCACAGACGACCATTTCGGGGGCCGCACTGGCGATGCGGGAAGACGCTTGAATCAATGTGCCGACGTTCGGAACGACGGCCTGCGCGATGGGAATGGGTCGTGACTCATCCGTTTGGGCACGATAAAGAGTGAATGCGGTGTGAAACGACGGATTCGAGGACGATGCCGACGACGTACTGTCAAGGTAGGTAGCCACGAGCCGGCGCAGGGCGGCGACACGGCGCCGTGTTTGCCTTTGGTGCACTGGCACTTCGACGGTGTCTTCATCGCCGCCATAGAGGGTCGCGACGTTGAACGACGAGGCCACCAACGTCGCCGACGCGACCGCGGAAAGGGTCTGCCGGGCGAACGTGGACGCCTCCCACGGATTCCGCGTCGAGCGTCGCGTGGCACCAGCAGCGCCAATCGGCCGACCTAGTGGAAAGCTGAGCAAGAAAGGGAACTGGTCCACTTCAACTTGTGACACGAAGTCGTCCAACGCGGCGCACGCACGCGTCGAAGTGGCGGCCGCGCGGCGTAAGATGTCAGCCACACCCGCCCGAAAGCCAGAGGCGTTGGTCAGAAGACTTTCGTCACTTTCACGTCCGCAACGCATGAAGAGCCTGAGCGCGTTCTGGCCGAGCGTCATCAGAGAGGACGCATGAAGCCGCGCACACGTTCCGACATCGCCGTACGGAAACAGCATTGCGGCAGCGGCTAGCTCAGACGTTGCGGCCGACGCCTCGGCGACGTCGTTCGGCGCCGTGAGTCGAGACGACGAGGGTGCGGGAAACCTTAGCGCGGCAGACAAGGGTGGAAGTCGGGCGTCCCCAAACAAGGAACCCTGGCGGCGCGTCGTTGCCGCGGACGCTTGGCGAGTTGTTCTGGTCGGTTCAGCGTTCGGCACGTTGATCAGGGTTCGAGCGATGACCGCTCGAATGGTCTTAGCGGCCGCCGTGGCAGCCACGCTGGCCTCGACCAATTCGGACGGACTTGGTACCGTCGGTCCGCTGGAAGACCAAGCCGAGAAAGGCTGCCAGGTCGAAGATGCCGCGCCATCCTCCGACAGCGCACCTTCGAAGGGGCAAAAACGTTCCAGCTGCTGGTCGGCGGCGGATGCTACCGTGTGATTCTTCATTTCGCGGTGGGCGGCCGCGTAAATGGAAGTCAGTATGCTCGTGAGCAGCTGCAACTTTGCGTCGACCGAGGACGCATGTGACAGCCATCCATGCGGACGCGTGGCTTCCTTCAAGATCCAGGCAAGCCGCTCGCGCAGTGCGGTGCGACTGAGCGCCGCCATCAGGCGTACGCCGGCATGGTCGCCTTCACCGCCTCGAGGTCCGTTTGACATCTGAGTGGCCACCGGATCACGACCCCAGCCCCCGTCCCACAAGGCGATACTCTCGGTGATGATGGGGTCGCGGGTGAGTTGATCTTCCACGTTTCGGGCCGCGCGGAGGAGCCGAAGAAACAGCAGCAGAGCCCGCTGAAGCGCGACGCGTTGCGCCATCAGCACCGAAAAGGCACACCGCAGACGAAATTCCAGTTGCTGACGGTGCCACAGCGGAAGTTGAAAACTGCTGAAAGAAGCCGTCGTCGGGCTCACGTCGGTCGATTGCGACGAGATCCAGGACCAAAGGTCAGTGGAATCCGCGCCTTTCAGCGACCGGACACTAAGCAAGCTGGACAAGAGCCGGCTCGCCGATTCGGCAGCCGTACTGCTGGGCTCGCTCCAGGGAAGCACATGCCGATACCAGGTGACGAACCACTTCCACTCCGACAAACGGCGGACCACGGAGGCGACCATGGCATGACACGCGTCCTTGCCAGCTCCGCAATGAGTCTTGTTCTGCCACAACGACAGCAACCGTCGACTCAGGTGGCCCTCGACTTGGCGTTCCACGGTTTTGGCACGGCCGCTGTTGCGGTCCACGTCGGGACGGCGGGGCGATGACACCGGTTGGAAGAAGGAGCGGTCACCGCCCCCGAATGCGGACTGCATGACGGAGCGAGCACGAATCATGGCGTCGACAGTGCGTTGATACGAAAGCGAACTGCGGTGGTCCGCAGGTAAGCAGTCGTGACCGTCCCGGGGAGGAAGCGTGAGGTATCGTTTGATCCACGCCAGGACCTCGATCGCCAGCGTCGCGTTCGCCACGGTAGCGTTGACTTCCTGCTGCAAGTCGGCACCACTGCACGACACGGGTTCGACCACGTCCGTCATGAGGTCGGCCACGAGAGACAAGCATGGCATCTGAACGGCTCGATGAACTCCGTGAACATCCCCGGACCAAAACATAAAATCCAGCCACTCGGTCCTATCCTTGCCGCCCACGGAGTCGGATATGAACTGACGGTATCGGCCGTCATCGTCGTCGTCTTGGGTGTTTCGTGTCTCAGAATACGACCACATCACGGAACGGAATCGCTCCTCTGCCGCAGAGAGGGGCGCCAACGAGGTCGCATTCGACCGATCCCGCAGGTCGGTGAGCAGCCGCTGTGCCGGGCCTTCCGTAACGAACGAATCGGGACAACGGAGAGGTGCCTCTCCCCGAATGGGCAGCGGCCCCCAGACGTTGACAAGGCGTTGCATCGTGGGAGACGTGTTGCAGTCGACGCCGGTCGACAAAGAGCGATCGGACGCGGCTCGAGGAAGCGGTAGCACTGACGCCGTCACGAAGGCAAGGCTGGCTGCGTCTGGCGGGACGCCGGGGAGAACGTGCCGGAAGAACGCCGCTGCTGAAACCGCGTCGGCGAACCACTGGTGCTCTCCCGCAGCAGCCCGTGCGGAAAATTCAGAGGTGTTGCCAATCCACAGGACGGAGGGCGTAGAGCCACGGCGGATCTCCACAGAGAACTCGGCAATCTGCTGAAACAAAATGGAGCGCCGCAGGCGGCACCACACCATCGCACCGACATCTCCGTCTGCCAGGCTCGTGGCGTAGAGAGCGTCCAAGCCGGTGGTTGCATCTCCATCGACGAGGAGTTTGCGCCATGTCGCCCAACCACTGTTTGCCAGAGTCAGAGACCCTTGAGGCAACGCGATGGTCAGCGCCGTGCCGCTCTCGGCGATCGCGTGTCGCGTGACCATGACGTTTAGTGACCCTGTCTGGTTGCCAAACGACGAAGAGAAAAGGTCCTCGACAAAGGCGAACATTCCAAATTCCGGAGCACCGATCGGAGATAGAAAGAACGCCCGTGCGGTTGCCTCCGCGTTGGTGTCCATCACACTGACCCACGCCGACTGCGTTTCCGCACTCGGAGCTTGCCGACCTTGCGTCAACAACGAGACTAGTGAACGTTCGCACTGGGCACACGCACTCATCCAAACATCGTACGTGTAGGAGCTGTAGTGCAGCAGTCGTTCCAGAGTTGGCGACGTCGCAATGGGAACACACGCCGGCGTTGGTCCGTCAGCGCTGGCGCCCTCACAAGCGCGCGAGCTTGGAACGAGGTCCCTGAGATGGCGGCGGACGAAGTCAAGCTGAATTTGAATCAGGGCGTCGTGGGGAAATGCGAGCAGCGTGGAGTGAAACCAAGCTTGAAGCAGCAGTCTGGTCAAAGTACGCATGACGTCGTTGCGGCTACGGTTTACAGGATCGTTGGAAATGGCTGTGACACTACTTTGGTTCGTCTCAATGTTGGTGGTGACGTCGAGTTTGAAGACCAAAGGACCGTCGTTGGCGCTTAGGTCCCGTTCAGCGACAGTTAGCAAAAATAACGCGTACCAACCGGTCGCCGCGTCTGCCGATCCGTTGCTGTCCGTGAATAGGCGGTGCGACGCAGCCTCTGCGAATGCGGCGGAGAGAGATCTTGAGCTTGAACTCCAAAGGTTAACGGGAATCGTGACCGCGGCGAACGGATCTGTTCCCGTGGCCCGCATCGGGAGGAGGGAATCCTCGTCGATTGGGCTGAAGCATTCGCCCCGCGCGCGCACGTGGGCTAAAACGGACTGCGGCCCTCGCTGGCGAGAACCGGAGGGCAGCAGGAGGCCGACCAGCACATCGACAGAGTCCTTGCTCTGCCATGAGGCGTGAATGTCGCGTCCAGCGGTGATAATTGGCGTTGGGTGCATTGCACCAGGCAGAAAGGTCGCAGAGGAGAATGCGACGTTGGAACGACCGGCATCGTCGCCCAACAAAATCGTGCCATCATCCGTCTGCATCTCGGTGGGGGTCGTGCCCTCCCCTGAAGTAACGAAAAATTGATACACGAAACCGCACGATACGGTCTGAACGGTGCGGTCAAACGCCTCTGCCGAGATGTCCGTGGTGCTGAAGTGTGGATTGAGTAGCGTGGCGGATTCCGGGCTGACGACGGGCATCTTGAAAGCCGCGGCGGAAAGATGGAGGACGCAAGTGGATACGGCGACGGAAAACTGCGGATCGAGGAGTACGAACAATGCGTAATTTCCATACACCGTCGACAACCAACTACCCGCGGTTAAATTCAACGCCGGCAAGCCGGTTAAATTCAGCGCCGGCAAGCGCGGCTCAACGAACGTCGGCGCCGATTTCAATAGCGACGCGACCGTTGGCTGCAACATACCTATGCTGGTGTCCTGTTGGCCCTTCCTCGATCGTTCCAACTGCTCGAGCACGACGGAGCCTACATGACAGGACGTGATCGCCCCGTCGCCATCATCGCCTGGGCCGAATTGTGCTCTGGTGAGCCGCTCCGCGTCCAACACACTCTTGGCCCAACTCAGCACCCGTCGTTGAAATGCATTATCATTTCCCGATTCATAAAACCGGTCACCCGCGCGTTCGATGGTGCGGGTACATTCGAGGCTGCTGCTCGCCGCCGACAGCGAGCTCTCGTTTGTCGACGGTGGCGTCAATATGGGGGGCAAGAAGAAGGACGCCGTCACCGACGCCGCTTCGGTCCTGTATGCGGTGTTCAACGGCTCCTTCGCCAGCGCGGAGCAATTCACCGCGCCGGAGGGCCTCCCGTGATCGTCACGCCCGAAGGCCTGCCGGAAACGCCATGAAACATCCTCCGGCCGTTCGCTGACGTTGCCGTCTGCCGCGTCGATCGGCTTACTGACGTTGAAAAATCGGTAGCCAGTCTCCATCACCGTTGACTCTGATGATCGGATCTGCAACGCATCGCCGCACCATTGAGGCTCATCATCGGGCCCGAAGACGAGAAGAAGCGCGGATGTGTCGTTGACGTCGTGAAACCAATGCCACTCGGCGGCGACGTCCAGCGTGCCTGGCAGGGGTGGAGGCGCGTTTGCAAGTGTCACCGAAGCGGAAGTGAGTACATCGTCGCGCACGGAATCCGCCAAGAGCGGAGAGGTGTCCGACGGCGCCGGTGGACCCTCGCCTTGCGCGCTGCGGTTGTTGATGCCCAACCACAAGGCGACGCGTCGGGGCACACGAAGGTCGACTTCAATCACCAGCGAGCCCACGCCAACGTACTCCGACGCACTGGCGACATCCCATGCTACGGACCGACCGCCGTCGGTGCTGGTAAGAACACGCCCTTCCATATTGTCTAACATCCAAGCCGACATGTGCTGCGGGAACGAAGGCGACCACTGCAGCGAAGAGGGCATAGATGCATCGCCAAAATGAGGCAATGCCGGACTCCAAGCTCCACCGAAGCGCCACTCCCACATTGCGACTGGCATGGTTGTGACGCGATCAACGTCGACACGCGACTCGTAGCCTGTCAGCAACGCCGTTGCGCTCCAGGTAGGCGCTTCGAGGCGCCTTAAGACGGTCGCACTCAGGTCGCCGGTTGCTGTCGTAGCGAGAAGCCTCGACAGCAGTCGCGACGTGGGAAACAGCCCCCTAGCGACGTCGAGGTACCGCCAGCCATCTGTGACGTCCACATTAACGTCGACTGCGAAAAGGTCGGCATCTTGCTGCAAGGCATCCATAACACGCTGGACACCTTGGCTCTTGTAGCTATCAAGTGGCGATTCGAGATAGACGAGAAGGCCTGGCGGCGTCCGTTTGAGCCAGTAGCTAGACGGATACCCCAGCCCCCCCTCCCCCAGGATGTCGAGGTGAGATTGGTCATCGTGCTCGACCGTAACCTCGATGGACGTCGCCGCTGGCAACACCACGCCGATGGTGAGTGACGGGTGGCATTCCGCTGTCAGCGTGAGTTTGTAAAACGGCAAGAAATCTGCGAGTTGGGGCGGGCTCGTTGCTGGCGCACTGGCGTCAGACAGTTCGCTGTCCTGACGATAGTGTAGTTTCCCTTGCAAGTCAAGGGCAGCGGTCACTCGAGAGGCGTTGACCATAACGGTAGACGAGCCCGGCGGGGCGTCTGGCAGCACCGTCTCTTTGGTAGTCGCTGCGTTCGCCGCCGCAACCGCGCCTTCGAAATGGGCGGAAAGACTCTTCGGGCACGGGAAAGCATACTCGGAGTCATCCCACACGGCGTTGCGCTTTTTCATCAGCGCAACGCATTTGAGAACCAGCCTTACAATGGATGGTGTGTTTGCGGCCGGAGGAACCGCCGACGCGTTCGCGACCTTGTTGTCCTCCGTCGGCGTTGGTGGCGATCCTTTGGGCAGCAACGTCGGCAGGCGTAGCTGCTGCATGACTTGAGTCTGCATCGCCATGTGGTCTTCTTCATCCACGGTCCCAACATCAGCAAAATGAGATTCAAAGATAAGTGCCGCCGCCGGGTCGAGACATGTCGCGACGAATCGGAGCGGCGCGTCCGACGAGAGCCGCAGCTGAGACGGACCTTGAATGGAGGCTCGTAGCGCCGGCAAGCCTACCGTCACAAGGCGCCGCACTCGGTGCGTGATCGCGGTCATGCCGCCACGCGCCGCCATCGGCGACGATGGCGGCGTCACGACGCGTCGCGCTACCCGCGTCACCACCTGACGTTGGGTGGTGACGTTTCTGGTGGCGTTGAGCATCACCGTGTTGAAGGTCGATTCGGATCCGCCACGGCATGGTGGAAAAGTGGTGTATCCGTCCTTGTCACTTGACGTGTCCACCTTCCACGTGGAAGTCTCCGTGATGTTTCGTTGGTCGAACCGCTCCACCGTTTCTTGCAGTATCGCGTCGCACATGCAGTCGGGATGATTAATGCTGACAACGGCAGTCAACCGAAATAGAAGCTGAAGTCCATTTGCGCGAACGGAGGGCAACGGCCTGCCCCGCCGCGCCAGCACATGAAAGGCACCGTAGCGCGCGATGAGCGCTCGGAGCAGCGCGTAGGGCGGCACGTGTAAGTGACCCCCTGAAACCGTGATACCAGCAGTGAACGGAACGGCCTGGCGGGCGCGAAAGCGGAGAGCCGAACCCGAAAGTTTGGTCCATTGCGTCAAACCCCCTGCCGCGAGCTCCCAATTGTAGGCTATCTCCATCGCGGAATTGTTCTCAAATTGCCCATCCGACGTCGACGATGCGACCGCCAAGGACGGCGTACGGCGCGACCCACGAATAGCACCGGTGGCGTCGGAGCGCTGCCACAGCGAAACGAGCCGTGGGTCGCACACAGACCGATTCGTGACCGTGGTATTCTTCGTCACGTGAAACGATGCGTTGGTCACAGTCATCTCCTCCACGATTGGCAAGGATGACGCGTTCGAGGGGCCAACGCGACGAACGAAGTCCACCCATCGAGCGGTCGGGACGGTGAAAGGGCTATTGTTAGCTCCGGATGAAAAGATTTCCTCCTGGGCGTCTGGATTTGTGTGGGCGAAATTAAGATTCCGCTCAATTTCGGACGCGAGTTTTCTCCATGCGTTCGACACGCCCATCCACTGACCCCGCAGCTGCAATCCTTGCCCCAATGTCACCCGGATGGACGAAAGGGATGCGGGAATAGAGGCGGCATCCGTGTCTCCATTGTGGGTGCGGTCGTCGAACAAGGAGGGGGTCGCGGTTCCTTGCCACTCAGGCGACGAGGGACGAGAAGCCGACAATCCCCACACCAACTGCAGGCTGTTGGCGAGTCGCCGCATCAGTCGCGTCGTCTGCGGGCACGACGTCGCTGTTTCATCTTCCGCGGCTGCTTGGTCCGCATTCGTGGAGCCCGATACGGTCACATCGTTGGAGTGCAGCACGGGCGCCGAGCCCCCTCCACCATCACCAGCGCCCCAGCCGACGAGTGAGTCGACCTCGGCACGTATGACGTAAACGCCGCTCGGATGGAATAGCGACCGAGGAATGCGCACCCGCGTCCGCCCGATAAAACAGGCAGCCGAGTTCGACGCCGTAGGGGCGTCCGCGGCCGCTAACGACGCGGCGGCGACGGCGCGCGTCAGATACTGCTGAATCGTGCGGATGTCTTCCGTAGAGGCGTGTTGAGGTGGCGGTGTCGACGCTGATGCCCCTGCCTTAGCCGCCTCCGCTTGGCGATTGCGAGCGACATTGTCGTCCTCCACCGCCCCGCGCAGCGCGGCGATCGCGCCACCGTCGCTTCCGCTCGCGATCCACGGCTGCAACCACCGGTGCGCGGTCCTCACGACATCGCGCGTTACGTGGGTGAATGCACCGCGCTTGGCAAGCGAGGAGCCGATCAGACCCTCTCCGGTCATCAAGGTAGGGTGGACCTGGCCTCGGAAAGCGTCTGTAGGCGCAGCCGGGAAGTAGGAGCTGGTGAACATTTCTCGATCGGCGTCGACACCCGTTGCACCATTACCGCTCGCAACGTCGAATCGCTCACTCAATGGCATACTAGACAGGGCGGACAGGGCGACACCGGATGTCGCGGCGTCCACTAGCGCCGGAGACCGCGGGTCGTGCGTAGGCTGATCACTGCACCCCATTTCAGCGAGATACGCTTGGAGGCGGGACCGCGAGGACTCCACTTCCAGTCGTGCCGACGTTGGTACCGAAGCGTCGTTGCTGCTTTCGGGTGTAACAGAGACGCCGATGATCTGAAGACGGATCCGCCTGCTTCCGGCGATTCCCGTCGACGGTCCCTGCAAATAACCGGGAAACGACGCGATGCTCCACCCAAGGGTGACAAAGTCTGACGCGAAGCCGGCCGCTTCGTCTAGGACGACTTCCAAGCGTAGGGGGCTCAACGACGACGGAAGCACCTCACGGGGCGTGGTGGCCGCTGAAGACGAGTGATCTATCGGGGTTCCGATCGCACGAAGGAGGGGCGCTCGAACCAACAGCGATGTTTTCTCCGCGGCCGTGCGCCAAAAAGCAGGTACACGGAAGCGTTCATGCACTGAACTGGTTTGGTTCACTGCATTCGGTGCGGTTCTACAAGGCAAGAGCGCCGCCTGGACGACCTCGGCACGAACGTTGTCAGCAACCGAAGCGGCGTCGGCCAGCAGCTGCCAGTCGCGATTCATCGCTGGCGCCGCGACGATGGCACGGCCGACCACGGCGATGTAGGTGAAATCAGGGGCCACTTGGTGCGCTGGCCCGAGAACGACCCGAACGGCAACCACACCGCTCCCGGATGAGCTGCCGCCGCTCGCGTGGACGTTCTCCGGGTGGCTGGCATGACATGACAACGGCAGGAGGACCTCCAACGTGGCGGCGTCAAACAGATCCCCGCAGGCAACCGTCGACGCCGGATGGATGGACACGATACTGGCTCCACCTCCTCGGTGGTCGCGCCTGCTGGATCCGGGCGCCGTCGAATCTTCCAACCCAACCTGACGTTGGTCGGTTCGCGGCAAAACGGTGGGTTCGTCAGGGCTCGCCGATGCTGTGCTTTGCCTCGTCAAGATGACGACGGGTCGATCGAACGTGACGAACAGCTCTCCCATCGAGGGAGAGAGCCGCGCTTGGATGGCCCTCGGTGCAAACTGGAGACCTGCCAGCGCCTCCGCGCTTTGTGTCGCGGCGGCGACGACTGCCACGTCCCCAGCTGCGCCAGCTGAAACATCGTTGCATGGGGCGTGTGAACCTTGCAGTCGTGAAGCGCTCTGCGCCGGCGGGTCAGGAATCGCTTGGCGGTGAAGCGCCCGCGAGGCAAAGACGTTCAAAACGGACGCCGCCGCCGCATCTTCGATAGGATATTCCGTCGAAGCAGGAATCGATGCCGACCGACGGCGGCAATCGGGCCCTGTGAAGGCTTCCGACACGCAAACGTCACACGCCTTGCCACCCCAGAATCCAGTTGAAACGGACTGATCGCACGAACAGTATGGAAAATGTCCTTGGGAAGGAGGGATGCATGATCCACGGCCCGAGCAAGTCGCGGAGCGCCCAACGACAGTTGTTGACTCGTTCGCGCTAACGTCGGCCCGCACGCCACCGACTGCGAATGCCGCGGCTGTGGTCGAGGAAGCCCACCGCCAATCACACGCGAGAGACACGCCACAGTTACTTGGGAGGACAGATGGTGACAGACGGGCGCCTACCACGGCGTCTTGGTTTTCTTGCAGACAGCCGGATGTGGCGACAATCATGGATCCAGAAGATTCGTCCGCGTTCGGGAGTGGGCCGCAGCTGTCAAGCCAGGCATTTTCAGACGCCGCTTCTCCCGTGAACGTCGTCGAAAACGCGGCCTCCTCCGCGTGCTGATCACCCAGCAACGACGCAATGCGCCCGTCCTGTGCCCTTCGGCGTCTCGTGGTGCTCGCCGATTGCGAAGTGCTCAAGCAGTCGGTACACCGTATGCCCCCCCAGTAGCCGTGAGTAACATTGTGAAAGCAGCTGCAGATCGACGGCTGCAGGGAAGGGTGAATGTCTCGGCCGGTCATACCAGCAATCGTGGTCTCTTGATTGCCGGCGGTGCCCGTTGGCGATCCCACGACGGGGCCCCAACCGCTAGCTGAACGCGATCCTCCCAGCTGGATGCTGCCGTCATCGCGTACCAGCCGCAACAGCATGCGATCGCGCCAGTCTCGTTCATCACATGACCCATGAATGCAGGTCTGGGAGTCACATCGTACCGTGCAAGCGGCAAGTGTAGTTCTCGCCGACGATGCCATGCCATCGTCCACATGACGAAGAATCTGCGAAATGACAGCCGGAGATGGAAAGTAGCCCTCACCACACTCGTCGCAGGCGTCGCCGGCGAATTTCCCGCGAGCGGCGTCTTGATAGCATGAGCAAGCCCCAGTCACCCTGTCGCAACGTCCATGGCCGCTACAGCCAGAAAACGGACAAGGCAAATGACAGTAAGCACCGAACCATCCGTCCTCGCAAAGGCGACAATATCCTTGGAGCCCCGTGATCCACGCGGATCGTTGCTGGGAGGGATCCATCGTGGCGGCTGATGCGACCACGGGTGGGGGCGGATCGAACCGGCCGAGCGGTTCCAGCAGCACGTCGCGCGGCGGGATCGTCGTTGTCGTCGTGTTCCGCTCGAACAACAGGAGTGGCCCCCCACGATTGGTTTGCTCGTCAAAGAGTGGAGTGACGTGCCACGCGCGCGGAAGGAAATCAGCCTCCCGGAGCTGCAACTGTCGCAGGACGGAAGCTTCTGTCACAAGGACTGCGTCTCCAACGACGTCACCCGCCACCTGGGATACCAAGGACAACAGCGCTTGCGCAACGGCGGAGATGTTCGCCGCGGTCGTTGGATTGACGTCACCAATCCGCCACCAATCCGCGCTTGAAGCGATCAGCGGGATGTCAGTGCCGTTGGGCAAGGAGAACGGTTGGCCAGGAAGGCCGGCCGCCCCCGTGGATTGACCCAGACACCCATCGCACCATGTCCCGCTCCACCAACCGAGCGTATCATCGCGATGGCAACGACACACGACCGTGGGCGCAGCGGCGCTGAAATGCACACCCCGCGTCCCACCCTGCGCCACGAACCGGGCCACGAGCAGCAGCGCACATTGCCCCATGAGGCAACGCTCAAGGCAACGGGTCCAACTCACTGCCAAGGAGTCGTTCACCAAGTCAATGGTGGGTGTCGTGGGAAGTGCTGTGCCGCACAGAGTCGCCGATGGCGCGGCTACTGCCACCATGGCCGCCTGACGTGTGGAAAAATCTACGCGGAACGCCGGAAACAAGTTTTCCTGAGGTAGACTCAGTGCATCCTTAGAAGACGAAGCGTTGCCCTGGCTGAATTCGGTAAACGTACGTCGATTGCGAAGCCGCAGACGGATTGTCCCCATCGCTGACGACGCGTTCGATTCACCGTCGATATCCATGACGGTCCTGATTACTTGGGACGACCAGAAAGTCAACGACATCGTCGTCGCTTTTCCACGAGACTCTGCGTCCTTTGCCAAAACGCCAGCCGGCGCAACGTTATCAGCGACCGCATCACTGTTTGAGCAAACGATCAAGCCACCCGTTTGGCCGCACCGTCGCGTGCAGCGCGACGCCAGCGAATAGCCAGCCGCGCACTGACCACAGGACGGCCCTTCCCAGTAGCCGACAACAGCGTCCCGCAGGCAAGTGCACGTGCCCTTCTGGGGGTGGCACACGCCGTGGCCAGAGCAGGTAGTCTGCGGATCGCAGAACACATCACAGTACGGAAAGTTGTAATACCGGGCCACAGTTCCCCGAGACCACGTACCATCGGCGCGCGACCCAAGCCCACCGGCGACGCTGCCCACTGAGGAAGCGCATCGGTGACAACGCGTCCCGGAGTACCCGGATGCACAGGCGTCGCACCGCGGCCCAGCCCAGAAGCCTCGGACGGCGTCGGAATAACACTCACAGCGCGCGGTTGGTGAGAACATGAATCTACCGGGGGCAGATTGCGAGGAGCTAGCCCCAAACGTCGAACCAGCTGCACTGATGACACCCGCTTCGCGCCACCACGGGCGCAACAGTTCCGAAAAGGAGAACACAACATCAGGTTTTACAACCACACGATTTTGGACCTTCGGGTCGCTACCATTCCCCCCCTCCGCGTTCTCGGGCACGAGGTCCAAGAAAGCCGATCGCACCGATCCCTGGCTGCCCTGAACGTCATTCCCACGCAGCGACAGGTAATCATCGGCATCATCCACGCAGGTTCCATGCGCACACGCCGACGTCGCCGAGGTGAGCAGGTGGACGAGCCTGTCTCGTTCCGTTCGGCGCACGGTAGCGTCACCGGGTAAGGCTTCATCCTCCGCGACACTTGAGTCGACATCGACGACGCCGTCGTCGTCCGGGAGTGCATCGCCACCTCGTGGCACGTCAGGGAGCACCGGGCGACGATGAAGCGGCTGCGCGACGCAAGTCGGTGGCAGAAACGACGGCCAAGTAGAGGGAGCGGCGTCGCCGCTTCCACCTTCGAGTTGCATCACCGCGTCCGTCGCAGCGGCAACACCAGCGCGGTTGTTGTTGCCCTGCCCTAACATGTAGTCGCTCACGCTCGGCGACACCAGTCCACTTGCAAGTGGGGGATTGGCCAGCAACCGATCGCGGCATCCCGATTGCTGGCTATATCCGGGCGCGCACACGCTGCACTGGCGAGCCGCACCTGCCGACACCAATCCCATCCCAGCTGGGGAGTCATCGCGGTCCGGTCGGTCCGTAAACGGGGTCGCCCAGTATCCGAGCACCGGCGACGCAAAACACGCGCACCGAGGCAAAAAGATTCGGTAGAACTTTGACGCCGGCGAAGAAGGCGAGCGCGTGAGCAGCCGCATGGAGTCATCATCCGACGCATTGGCCGCGGAAGCGGAGAGCCGCTCGACAGACTGCCACACGCCCTCGTCCACTCCGGAAGAGCCGGAGGCGCTCTCCACGGTGGAGGACCCTGAAAACGGAGAGACTTCCGGTGGCGGGTCGACGCAGTGACCGTGTCCATTGCAACGAGGCTCATCGCCGCAAACCAAACGCCGCGCCGTCGACGAGTCGGTGGGGGCCACCGGCGGGGCTGCCACGCGAACGAGGAGCCGCAGAGTCGTGGTGGGACACATGTCGTGCGTGGCCCTGAGTTCGAGGGTTGGCAGCCCCATCGTGGCCGCGGATGGGATGGCGGCCAGTGTGCGGAAAATTGCCCTCTCGAGGGAGGAGGACGAGACGTCAACGGCGTGCGGGGGGAACATTTCTGCGACCCCGCTCGACTGCGTTGATGTTCTTGTGTGGGAGGGCGACGCGTCGACGGCATCGGCGACGTACGTATGAGGGTCGGCGCCGACGTACACGCCCAACGGAACGACCGGTGGCGCGGACGGTCCTTTGACTCCGCTGAACGGCCTCCACACGTGAGCCGTTCCCGGGAGACGGCCGATGGCAGCCACACCCATGCCAAGCACCGAATCGTCAGTCTCGGACAAGACGAACGGTGCCAAAAAGTAGAGTCGAGCTTTCCGTCGCCATCGACTCGGCGAATTCATGTTCGCCACACGCAGCGCCAGCGCATCACTCGACGGCGCAGGGGGCGGCCCCTGCGGAACGGCCCTCCCTAGCGCTTGCCGAATCATGAACGGTGGCGAGGCGATCGAGTCCGACACGAGGGAGGCTCGAAGCCACGAGACGGCCGACGACCCCGCGTCCGAGACGGGGCCGCCTCGCAACGATACGCCCACGGTGTATCCCAAGTCCGTGAGCTGCGACAACGGAAGCGGAAGCTTTGACAGCGGCGGTTCCACGGCGGGGAGTCGTCGGGAAGCGGTGTAGTCCATCGCGACCTGCACAACACGGTTTGATGCCGAATCGCGAGACATGGTAACGGACCAAGTAGAATCCGATCGCCTGACAGGGCGAGCCGCCGTGGCATCGCGCGACACGGCCCGCCTTAGTTTGCCGTGAATGATCGCCCGAGCCTCATCCTGTACCGTCAACGCGCCGCTGAGGTTCACAAAGAAGCCGTGCCGTTGCGCGAATGGCACGATGGGCGTGAAACCGGTGATTTGCTGCGGGGAAAACTGCCGAAACCATTCCGTTGGGCTGGAGGATGCTTGAGAAACCGTCTCCGACATGTCGACCGCTGTCGTGGATTGCTTGGCCGTCCGCAAGCTAGTCATTCTAGCCACCGTAATTTCGTCGCAAGACATGAATTGAAAGTACTTCACGACGAAGCGAACCGACACCAAGTTGCGCTCCTCAAGCATGGCGAGATCTTGCCAAGAAGGACTATCAATGCTAGCCGGCAGGGAATCTGCCGTCGATTGATTCACGAGCGGCAAACTGGCTTCCCTCAGGCGATAGGTCAAGATGGCCGCATCGTCGTCTGCGTAGAGCGCGGGAGAGTGTCGTAGGAGGGCGACACCGAGCCGCTCGCCGTCCCGAAGCACAGACTGCACCGCCGAATTTTCGACGAGCAACGACAAAACAGCATCCTGGGCGAGCGAAAGAGACGATACGGCGGCGCGTAGTCCTCCGACGTTTGCGTGATGATGCAAGAATACTTGCCGCCTCTCGCCTCCAGCGCCGGAGGCGTCATCATCAGTGAACGCGAGCTCTGGCGATTCCTGCGATGTTGTGACCGTCACGACTGTTGGTGAAATGAAGGCACCGCTCGCCCCCCCACCAACCATGTTGTCGGACGACGCACTTGTCTCCTCGTTCCAGATGGAAGTTAGCGGCGGCCCATCGGTGGCAGCAGCCACGGTTTCATCATCGGGGTCCACAGAGG
>ERZ1292630.1311-Hain-H41-02um-R3-1311-length-24615-cov-7_pt1 | contig 24615 bp, 14 predicted proteins | sample MGYA00564408_ERZ1292630 | MGnify/ENA primary metagenome ERZ1292630 (study PRJEB36523, sample SAMEA6512641) | groundwater metagenome | collected 2019-01-08 | study: AquaDiva: Metagenomics assemblies of 32 groundwater samples
AGCTCCTGGATCTGCCGATGATCTGCCGATAGCTCGAACAACGGACCTCCCGGGGACTTGGGAGCAGGAGCCGGAGCAGGAGGAGCTGCCCCGGGCGGCGGTGCGGCGGGCGGCGGTGCGGCGGGCGGCGGTGGGTACGACGCCTCGGCCTTCGGCGGCGGCACGCCCCGCAGCAGGGCCCAAAGCGGACCGTCGTCCTGGGGTCGCGAACCGTCGCACGCGGCAGGCGCGTCATATCCACGCTGGGGGGCGGCTTCTGGAGGCGGCGGCGGTGACCGCTCATTATCGCACGGCGCGGCGCACGCCGTGGTGACCACCTCGACCCCTTCGCCTGGTCACCCCGACATGGTGGTGCAGTCCATCATGGCGCAAATCGGCCAGCTGCAGGAGCAGGTGGCCGCCCTGACGCAGGAGGTCGCGTGTATCAGGGCCGAGCGAGGCGGGGGGGGCCAAGGTATGGGTGCAAGAGGCGACGGCTATCAAGGCTCGGGAGGGGGGAGTGGTGCTGGGGTCGCGCGCTCCATGTCTCCCGCTGCATCGTCGTCCGGGTCGGGCAACGGGATGATGGCTGGCATCCCCCATAGCCTCATCGACCCCAACCTGCGCTGGTGCGACGTCTGCGGCTGCTCGTACCAGATCAAAGTTGCCTGGAGTCACTTCGAAGGCAAGCGCCACAAGCAACACGAGCAGCGACAGAAGGACGAGATAGCCCAGATGGAGCGGCTGCACCAGAGGAAAGAACAACTGCAGCGCTACTCTTGATCCTGCTGAGTCACGACGGAAGGAAGGACTCTGTGATTCTGGCGCCAGGCATACTGTGCGGGTGGGTTGGCTGGAGCTACCCCGCGGCCGCATTCGCACTTCTGATGGCGATCGCCCTTTTCCATTTTCGATACCTTCGCCATCTCAGCTGAAGCCGCCGGACCGTGTGCACCCAACCACACCACCCACACCCCCACCCCCGACGCTTTTGCCACGAGTCGAGTTGATAACGATAACGGAAAGCGCCTCGGAAGAGAGAGAAGTCCTCTGTCCTCATTGACCACACATGGTCAAGCAAGGCCTATTCGTGGTGGGGAAGAGAGCGTGTGGGGCTCACTTGGACGGCGAGCAACCGTTTTCTTTTTTGGCCTTCACCGTGTCACAACACACAACAAGGACCAACCAACCTCACCAAAGTGGCATCCCCTCCTATTTTTCCATGGCCGATGCTTTTAAGGACCGCGGCAACGAATGCTATAAGACAGGGGACTTCCAGGGAGCGATTCGCGAGTACACCGGCGGGTTGAAACTAGACCCCCGCCACGCGGTACTTCTGAACAACCGCGCAGCGTGCTATCTCGCCTTGAAAAGGTACACCGAGGCCGAAAGTGACGCGCGGGCCAGCATCTCGAGCAACGCCACGGCAAAGGCGTACAACCGGCTAGGCCGGTCGCTCTTCATGACGGGGCAGTATAACTCCGCTCTCGACGCCTACAAAATGGCCGTGCAGCTGGATCCCACGCCGGCCTACCAAGAGTCCGTACGCGAAGTGGAAACCGTCATTGGGCGAGGGACGACGGCGCCGCCCGCGAGCGATGACACCGTCTACGGCGGCGGCGCATCACCAACGCAGACCGGCACCGGGGGCAGTGGGGGCCTCATGCGGACGGGCGCGCTCTTGATGAATATCGGCGTTCTCGTCGCCGCGGTGTTGCACTTGGTCTTCATGATCTTCGCGCCGCCCTTGAGCGTCACCATGTGGACAGGGGCCCTGGCGATGATGGCGACCAGGAATGTGCTCGGTGTGCTCCGAGGACCGGAGCAGCCGCGACTTAGCTTCACATACCTGAAGGGCTTGGTGACGTCGCAGATCGCCACCTTTTCAGGGCAATACTTTCTGCTGTGCGTGGTGTTTTTGCTGACCGGCGCCAATCCCAGCTACATGATGCTGATCTCCTTGGCGATCTACTGCGGCATCGACGTGGTCGTCAACTTCCGAAACGATTTGCGCGAGTTACTCACGTCGAACGGCCGCGCTGGCCCTGGCGCCGTGGGCGCTCGCTTGTTCCACAGCGTTGAGCCCTTAATGGCGAAAGTGGCTTCCCGACAGGAAGAGGTGTTTTTGCAAGCTGCCGTGCTCGAGGTCTACCAAGGTATTTTGGCGCCCCTGTCGGGTCTATCGATCATGCACATGATGATCTACTGGCAGTTCCTCCGTCAACGATACCGAACCGACGTGCGCTGTAGCCGACGGGCGTTCTCGTTGACGCACATGAAGATCCGCGAGTGGTTGACGAAGCCCATCGTGCCTGTTGTAGTCTGCTCAATGTTTGACAAGTTGGCCGCCGGCATGCATTCGCTGGGGAAAGCGTGATGATGTGGGCCGGCGCCGACGCGCGGGGAACGGCGTTGTTGTGAGGCTCTTGTCGTTCCTACATTGCTTTACGTTACTTGGGTGGGCTATGCACTCCGCCCCCGAAATGGGCGATGCGGGGATACGGTGGACATGATGTGTGTGTGTGTGAATGCGCAAGAATGTCGGCTGCGGCGCATGGCCGTCATTGCACCCACCGCCATCCGCGCCCCCTATGGTGCATCGCGCGACTATTCTGCCTCTCGGTACCCTGCTCGACAACCTGTCCTGTACGGACAGCGCGCTGCGTTGAAGAGTGTTTCGTCTGCGGCTCTTGCGTCCCTCCCGTTACAATTGCATTAGTTAGTTGAAGTTTCTCTGTTTTCTTTTCCTTCGTTGACTCCCCTCCAAAACTTTCAGTCGCCGATGTACTTTCTAGACAACCCTGCGACTGCATCCCGTGCGGTCGGCGCATCTCCACCCCGACAACAACATGCTTTCTACGTGGCTCCTGTGTCGCAGTCTTCGTTGCCCACAAACTCCCGCGGAAGGAGGGCGACAGCGGGCAAGAGCCGCGGAGGTCCCAAGCCGCGCGGCGCCATGCCTACGACACCGACCCCTCCCACCCTCTTGCCCATCACGTGTGCATCCCCCGCGGCGAATCCGCTCGACTTCGACAATGGTTTCGATTCGGACGCCGCGCTCTCCCCAATGGCGGCGGGGGACGACGAACGTCCTTACGGCTCGGGCACCAACTTATTCGAACACCGACCGGGAGTTGACGACGACACGAACAACTCTCGTCGTCGTCGTGAGTCAGGTGGGGACAGGCGCCGCAAACCTGGCGAGCGATCCACGGCAAATGGCGGCGGCCCGCGACGCGGCGGCACACCACCCTCGGAAGGGGTCAGTCACGGCACGATGCGCGACGGAGCCCCGGATCGTCCCGGCGATACCCCAGACCGTCGGCAGCCGGACAAAAAGAAACGTGAGGAGGCGCCACGCAACTTTGGCCTTCCCGCGGAAATCGGGGGCCGAAACGCGAACAGCGATGACGACGAGGCGGACGCCGACCGACAGAGCGGGAGTGGACACGGCTCAGATGAGGGTGACGATGCTCGCCCCTCAAAGGCCCTAACGTCTAAGGAGCGTCGTGCACAACTCGTCGCCGCGTACTCGCGCGCCATCGTCGCCAAGGATCACGTCGCGCTTCGGCATTTGTGCCACAATTCGCCCCTCGACGCGAAAGGGAAGGCCACGCCCATGGGTTCCTACTGCAACGCACTCTTCTTTGCCATCGCGGAACGCAACGTCGAGGCCACGCTGATGCTGATTGACGCAGGGTTTCCGGTCGGCATTGCCGTGCGCGCGTCCGTTGTTGCGAGCGACGTGCCCTCGTTGGGGGTCGCCGGTGACCTTGGGAGCGTCGGGGATGACAACCCAATGGCGCGTATCACAGCGATCGGCTTCGCACTTAGAAGGCTGCCTTGCGTTGTCCTCGCGATGCTCAAGTGCGGGTCCGAGCGGCATGTCCGCCACGTCGACCGCGAGGGCCGCACCCTGCTGCATCACGTGTTGGCGTGCAAGTACCTTCCCTTCCGGTGGATTGAGGAGGTCGCGTTTCCAGCGTCGCCTAGCAACCCGTCGCTGCTGGCATCGCCGCCTCAGTATTGCGCCCCCCGCGGGGACATGCGTCCACGACCCGAGACCGACAAGGATGACGACGAGGACGGAGACCACAAGGGAGGCGGCGTGGCGAGCTTCTTCAGCCGGTCGAGGCAGCGCTCCGTTGACCTCCCCGATAGTGAAAAATACGGCTTCGAGCGCATGCCGATCATTCGTCTCTTGGTCGAGGAATGGACGTTGAGTGCAACGGACCGCGACGCGAATGGGCTGTCGCCGTTACTAATCGCCCACGACAACTACTTGCAGCTCGACTATGAGAGCGACGAGATCTTGGAGTACTTAAACGCCCCTCCGAAGCAGTCGGCGGTGGCCGTCGTGATGTCGCGGCAAGGCATCTCGTCCTTAATGCATCACCCGTGCATGAGGTTGCTCATCATCCTGCTGGCAGTGGGCACGCACGCGCTGATGTATTTGACGGACTTTCTGGCCAGAGGCGCGCGGATTGACGTTGGGAGTGCACGGACGACAGGTCCGTTCGTCGCCTTGGACCCGACGCGACTTCGCGAGCCGCCACTTTCCCCTGACAGCAGCTCCCCGGCGGCCATGCCGTCGTCGTGGTGGGCGTTGTATTCCATTCAAGACACCCTATGGGAAAGCGCAACGTCCGCCGACGTAAGGATCAACGCGACGTCGGCGATGTCAGCGTCTATTTCCCCGCCATCGGTTATCGTCAGCTTGATGCCCCCTAGCTACTACCAGTACGGTCGGCACCAGCTGGCCTATTTCCCCTTCGTCTTTGACGTTATTAGTATGGTGTGCACGCGGTGGCCCACGGATGAGAGCACTGTGCTGGCGGTGAAGCTCGCCTGCATCATTTCGGGCATCGTGTTAGGTGCGTTGGTGAGTGGCTATTTGATACATGGGCTCCTCCGCGCCATGGGGTTCGGCCTTTTCGGTGCGCTGCCAACGCACCTTCAGCGGGCGTTTGAGTCCGCTCAGCGAGGCGCGTCGGCGTCGAGGGGTACGGGGACAGTGCAGTTTCGCGACGATGACGACGCGGCTGCGACGTTTGAGAACACCGACGCCGCGTTCGAGGATGGGGGCACGGTCCTGAGCTATGACCGTTCGTCGACGTCTTTCCAGGACACGAACGGCGGCCTCGAAAGTCAAAAGACCGCCAAGAACAGGCAATCGCAGAACCAGCTGCTTTCCGGAAGTCAGTCGCGCATGCGGCGCAACGCGGACGCGGCGACGGACGTCACGGATCACAGTGCCTCGCTGCAACAGGAGGACTCCGAGGCCACGCGGCGGCGACATGACCTTATTATCTCGCGCCGCATCGCCGAGCAGCGTCAACGGAAGCAAAAGGCAGCGGTGTTGAACGACCCTCTAGCGCTGCTGCCGCGCCATCAAGACGCGCGTGACTGTTGCCAGCTGGCATCTACCCGTGGCCGGAGTTTTTTCGCCTTCGTGGGTGCGTGGGCGGGTGTGTATTGCGGCGGACTCCTGTACAACGAACTTCTCCTCAGGCGGCTAATTGGCCTCGGATCCTGGCCGATTGAGATCATCCAGCAATTCTTGATGACTCCGTACTTGGATCACGTGAACGAAAACATCGCCAGTTACGCCTTCTTCGCGGCCAGCCTCATCGCCCTTTCGCTTCTCTTCTGGACCGTGCTTGACGTCATGATGCAGTCGCTTGCCTTCGTGACGCGACCGACGGACCTTCCCGTGCTCGCTCGCTCCTGCGCATGGTACCGCTCGACATTTATTGGAGGTTTCTGCGGCTGCTTCGGCGATACCGATGGGTACGCCTCGTGGACCACGGGCAGCGTTCGTTGGGTGGCAGCCTACGTGTTCCTCGCGGCTGTTTGCTTCGCGGTGGTGTTCCCGTTCACGGCGATGAGGCCCGCGACGACCACGAGAGAAGGGTCGCTGACAATGAATGAGGGTAAGGAGACAAGCAATGCATCGACCATTGCGCCTAGCCCACCCGTGGATCAAGCCAGGGTCGCCGCCGCCGTGGTGTCCCCACTGCCGCCACCACCGTCGCAGGAAGTCGTCCCGTCGCAAGAGGGGGCATCAACGACGAATGATGACGGGTTTAGAACACCGATGTCGTCGTCTCCACGCCTCCGCTCAGCGACAACAAACAGACGACGGCCAAAGGCGGCCCGTCGAGGAGCTGCACGGCAAGAAGAGCCAAGCGCAGGGGCCCTTTCATCGGGGGGCACTCAAGAAGAAGGCACCGTGGTGATTCGCCGTCCGTTCGTGGATTGGAACGACGTGTCCTTTGGCAAGGCATTCATCGCGAGCACGCACTTGGAGGTGAATTTGTTCCTCGCCGCCGTTGGCATCGCCCTCTTGTCCCTGACGCTGTTCCTCGATTGGAGCGGCAGCGGCGCCATCGCCATGGTCGTGGAGCGCTACGCCATGGAGGACGTGTTGCAGGAGGACTCTGACGACGATGACGCGCGGGGGGCAGATTCGTCCGATGACGATGCTGAGCACGCGGATGTGTTTGCACTAGAAGAGCAGCTGGCCGCGAAGCGCTTGGCTGAAGATGACGCCGCGATGATGCGCAGCCATGATTCCCTGTCGATGACGTCGGCGACGGTTCCCGGACAGGTCGCCTACGGCGGAGCCGACATGACGGACCGGGACGCGCAGGCGGCACAACGCGCTCGCCGACGCTTGGACACCATGGTCCCGATTTCATCGCCCGACGCACGCGGCGGTGCGGGTCGGGGGGGATCGGCCGCCACGCGCCGCCCCGCCGACTTGACCAACGCGGGGTGCACGGTGATTCCAGACGCAGCCTTTCGCCACGTGGCACGACGTATGGACGAGGAAACGCGGGTCGCCAGCGTGGCATTCCGGTTCAGCACACTCAATCCGGCAGATGCGAAAGGGTCGGCAGAGCGTCGCCGCCGTCGACGGCACGCGCCAACGATCGGCTTCGGTCGAGCTCAGCCCGCCCTTCGACTGCCATTTCTGCGCAGCGTGAAAGGCAACACGACGTTCCTACAATGGTGCATTGTGCTGATTCCCGTGGTGCTCGATGTCCGCTACTTCGTCCGGTACTTGGCCGCGTTGATGTTCGCGGCTCGTCAGTTGAGGGACGTGCAATTCCCGGCCGGACATCTGCCGACGATTGACACTTGGCGGGTCCCGCCGAATTTGACCTGCGTGCTGGGTCTCATGATGACCTCCCTTTTGGCATCGTCGACGGATGCGGAGGGGTCGAGTGCTTCTTCTTCATCTCATGTGACTGTCGCGACTGCGCACAACGACTACCAGTATCCCGTGGACGCTTGTTCCACCAAAAGTGGTTCCGAGGACACGGTGTCTCGCGACCTTTCGCAACCAGCGGATTCGTTTTATTACCCTTACTCTAGCTTCCGCCTCGTCGCTTATCTGTCGCCGTCCGCCGCGACCGTGTTCGTGCTGGAGCCTGACCGGCGGCAAAGCAACATCTTCGAAGGTGTTCACTCGAGTCTTTTTTACGCCCAGCCCGAGCCCGAGCGCTGGTGGCGAACCTGGTTCATTCTAGCCTTCGCCGCGGCGTGCCTTCCCGTGATGCTTGCCTTCCAGGGCTGGGTCCTCTTCGTGCTCGCTAGCCACGTGTCCTGCAGCTGGCATCGCAACGGCGACGACGGATTGGACCAGCAGCAGCGTCCGCTTGAGGGCACTGGGGGATCGGCGGCTCTGAATCTGTTCGTGGACCCGCTCGAGCGACTGGCGATGCCCTTTCCGGTATTCGTCATGGGCGAGGACATCTTTCACGGCGTGGGGACGTCTCGTAGTAGGAGTTCCGCGTCGCGGCGGAAGGCGCAACGTTCGGCCCACGCTGCGTCCACGGCGGAGTCCGCGAAGGCGCTCAGTCAACTCGCGGGCGGTTCCGCTGGTCAGCAGAATAATAAGTTAAAGGGCACGACCTTCACGGCGACGTTGGAGGGTTGGAAAGATCTCAGCGAGCGGCAGCTCACCGCGAAAGCCGCACAGCGTCAGATTGAGGAGGACCGCGTGCACCAAGAGGCACTGTCGTCCGCACAAGAGGCAGCGCGGAGCGAGCAAGAAGCCTCGGCTCCTTTTCGCGTGAACGGTGGCGATCACCTCTTTAGCCCCAGCAGCCAACAGCCGTCGCAGCAGCCACGCGTGCCGCGGGCCACGACGCCGGTGGCCGGATCGTTGACCGGCCCATCCGCCGCCGCGGCCACGGCCTCCTCGCCTGTTCCTGCTGGGGCGACGACCCCGGCCGGCGGGAGCGGCGGCTACTCGCCGTCGCAACAGCATCTCATGCGCGGCTGCTGGCACCTCTTTGGCGCCCGAGCCACCGTGAAGGAGCAGAGAGCGCTCTACGACGATATTTGGTACTGCGCATACGCGGGAGAGACGGTGCGAGTGACCAGTTTGCTCGACGCGTGTCCGGCGCTGACGAACATGCGTGGCGGGATCGGCATCACCATTACCTACGTCCCGGCACATGTGGTGCCGTCGCACCTGGCCGGATCGCCAAGAACGCGAGGTAGGAACAAGCTACCGGGGCCACCCGACTCGCGACCGCGTATCACCGCGCTCTTGGGCCGATCAAAGGGCGACCCAACCTCCTCGGGTAATGTCGCCGACTTCGTGGCTCCACCGCTGCACTACGCGATTCTCGGAAACCGTGAGGCTGTCGTTTCCACGCTCTTATCGCGCCGTGCGAGCGTACATGCTCGCTGTGCGGATGGACTTGTGACGGCGTTGGAGCTGGCTCTCTACTGCGGCCACGTCCATAGCAACATTCGACGGTTGCTGGAGGACCACCACGACGATGGACCCATGTAACGGTTAGAGAGAACGGGGAGAGAGAGCCCGCCCTTCACCGTTGTCGGCAGCCGGAAAGTCGCTCATTCTCCGGGTACATCACACACACTTTCTCCTCTCATCATCATCCCAGGGACACCCTCTGTAACTTAGAGTCCTTCAACCGCATTTGACCGCCGCGCTTTCCCACTCGCGCGTTGTTCGTGAAGCAACCAACTGCAAAGCCACAGTTGGTGAGTGCCCCCGGCCACACGCAACGCTTCCATTATTATTGTGGGTGGTTTTCCCCATTTTTTGGCTTTTCTCGCGCGTTTCGGCAAACGTCAGACGGTTGTGAGAGCATATGAAGCATCTTGCACGAACGATCACGCGTGCGGCTCGTCCGGCCGTACTGGCACTGCATCCCACCGTGTTCGTCGATGCTGTCCTGAGGAGCTGGCTGGACTTTGACGAATGCCGTGTGCTCGCCCGCACCTGCGGTGCGGTTCTCGTCTACGTTGCCCGCGCCGCGACCAATCACGAAAGAAAAGAGATTTCAAGCCGTTCGTGGCTTCCGATCCTGCGCATCGCCTGGCGTCAACACCCAACCGAGCGGCAGTCGATGTCCACCTTGCGCATCGCTATTCCCGTCATTAAGACAGCCGACTTCGAATCGCTCATCGAAGGTGCCGAGAATCTCGCGGATCTACGCGTTGCGACGAAAGTCCCAATCGTGTTGTACTCCATGCTGGCGTCACGGCACTATCCGCACCTGACAACGCTTGATGTGTCGGGGTGCTCAGGTGTCACCGATAACGGTTTCGCGATTCTGAGGAACAGCGAGCAGTGTGTTCGTCAACTGTCCATTCTTTCGGTGGCGCACTGCACTGGCCTTACGGACGAAGGCGCGTCCCACATATCGGGACTGACATCCTTGACCCACCTCAACGTCACGCGCTGCAAGTTTCGGACGCTTGGGTTTCAACAATTTGGGTCGCGGCTCGTCCACCTCGTATCGCTAACGGCGACGGGTTGTCTGGGTCTTTGCGATGTCGGCATTGCCGCAATTGCGTCGGGGCTTGCTAGGCTTGCTGCCCTGCACGTGGGTGGGTGCAAGGAACTCACGGACGCTGCCATGAGCCACTTGGGATCACGCCGGTCGCTCACCACGTTTTCTTGCGGTGGTTGTACGAGCCTTTCGGATGCTGGTTTTGCTCATTTATCTGCGTGTCACAACCTTAGCGATGTCGACGCGGCGGGGTGCGTCAGGTTGACCGACGTTGGGATCGCGTCGCTGGCCGTCACGTTGTCGCCGACATTGGCTCGCCTCAACCTGACAGGTTGCGCCGTCACCGACGACGGGCTTTCGGCGTTGACCGCGCTCGCTTCTCTGACGTGGCTGAATTTGACCGCTTGCCGGTTCATCACGAGCGACGGCTTGACCCATCTTGCCGGGATGACGGTCCTTTCCGTGGTCACGCTGTGTGATTGCTGCGGACTCGTCGACGCCAAGGCAGCGGTCTGTCCCCTTCGTCACGCGGGAAAAACGGTGTTCCTGTAGATACAGGGAACCGGTGTTCCTGTGAGGTACTGTACACAGCGGCCAGAAGGATTTTGCTCGGTCCACCCCTGTCCGGCGTGATGCCTACGTTTCCCACTGTTGCTGCTGCTTTTCCAACGAACCATTTTTGCACTCGTCGTGTGTGCGTGCGCGTTTTTGCCAACGAAAGATTGAATCAAAAGCGACAAGCGGCACATCTTGCCCACGGCCCACTCAGTCTTTGCACACTTGTGACAAGGGTGCCGTCATTTCCCGAACTCGCTTTGTAGGCAACAGTTACTCCCCGTTCTGAAGACAGGCCCAGCAACGTTGAGTATCGCATGCGCCCCGCACCTCTGACCTTGTCGCCGCCCCCTGCGCTCGCACAGAGGGTCAGCATCCGTCGCCCAGGTGGTGATGTGGCGGCAGCGGAATCGTCGCACCAACCAAACCCCCCGATCCGCGACCGCGTGGCCGCCAATCAACTCTCTCCGCCACCGCCGTCCTACACGGCGGGCAACGCCGTCAACAGTGACGTTCCACTCCTCGCGGACGCCCAGCAGCAGCCGCACGGCTCTGTCCCTATTTTCACGGTCTTCGCTAAGTCCAGCGATTACTACGAGAGCCTGGACTATGACGAAATCGAAAACGTCGTGCTGCAAGAAGCTAGGCGCAAGCACGGTAAGGCCTTGGAACCGGCTCGGTACAAAGTTTGGGCCGTGCTCGTCATCTCGGGCATGCTGACAGGCCTTGTCGCCTTCTGTATTGATAAAGGGATCGGCGCGCTGAACGTGCCGAAGTTTCTCGCCGTCGAGCATTTCATGGGCACACCGTCGAATAGTACCCCACCGCTCTCCACGCCCGCACCCAGTAGCCCTGTGCCAGGCCTATTTTGGAACACGTCGTCGGTGAGCGGCCTCACGGACACCACGACGACGACCACTCCCAGTCCATCATCCGACGCCCCGGGATCGACTGACATTCCCTTCTTCCTGCCGTTCGTGCTGTACATCAGTATCAACCTCGCCTACGCGGGCGTCGCCGCGGGGCTGGTCATCTGGGGAGAGCCCGTCGCCAAGGGGTCCGGCATCCCAGAAGTGAAGTGCTACCTCAACGGGATCCGCATCTGGCGCGTCGTGCGGCTCAAGACGCTCTTCTGCAAAGCGTGCGGCATCCTGTTCAGCGTCGCATCGGGGTTGCCAGTCGGAAAGGAAGGCCCTATGGTGCACTCCGGCGCCGCCATTGCGTCCGGCATCGCCTCGGGCAAGAGCTCCGTCTTACACTGCGACACGGGTTTTTTCCGCGACTTTCGAAGCGACTCTTTCAAGAGGAAGTTCGTCACGGCAGGGTCGGCCGCTGGGGTCGGTGCCGCCTTTGGAGCCCCTGTCGGCGGCTTGCTATTCGCGGTGGAGGAGGTCGGCTCCTTTTGGAACCTCGAGATGACGGTCATGGTGTTCATCTGCGCCGCGGTCGCGCCGTGGGTGCTGCAAATCCTTCAGCATCCGAGCCAGTGGCGGACCGGGCAGGTCTCCGGACTCATTGATTTTGGCTCCGTCACTGGAGGGTACAACTATCGCGACCTTCCCTTTGTGTGCTTACTCGGCCTCATTTGCGGTGGACTGGGGGCCATTTTCGTAGCGGTCAACCTCCGGTTAACGGCGCTGCGCAAACGATACGTCACCACAAAACTTCGCAAGCTGGCGGAAGTTTTCACCGTCTCGGCGCTGGTGTCCGGCGTGCTCATCAGCCTCGTGCTACGAGGATACAACTGCGTCGACGTGCGCCACGCCGCGGATAACACGCGCGTGAAGATGAAGAGCTACGGCTGCCCCGCGGGTCAGTACAACGACATGGCCACCTACTTCTTCCGGTCCATGGAGGACAGCATTTCGCTATTAATCCACGAGGTCGATGACATGAACCCTGGCACGCTCATCAAGCAGCTGATCCCTTACTTTCTGCTGACCACGGTCACATATGGGATTAACGTGCCCTCCGGGCTGTTTCTGCCCATGCTGTCCCTAGGCGCGAACATCGGACACCTGTATGCGCAAGTTTGCAACGCGATTATCGGCGAGCGGTGGTTGGACCCGGCGAAGTTCGCCCTCTACGGCGGCACGGGCATGCTCGGAGGCGCCCTCCGCATGACGATCTCGGTGATTGCGATTGTGATGGAAGCTACGAGCAATGCCACTCTCTTCTACCCACTCGTCGTGGTGACGGTCAGCGCCAAGTTCTTTGGTGATTTGTTCAACCGGGGCATCTTCGATGAGCATATCAACTTCCAGCGCATTCCACTGCTCGAGACGCACAGAGACGGCCCCGAAATGGCCCTAATGACGGCGGGGGACGTCATGAATGCCACGATGGTACGTCTGACGCCGGTGGTCTCCGTTCGCGTGCTGCTGTACACGCTGCGACGTTTTCCATTTCACAACGTGCTCGTGATCGTGGACGAACACACGGGCGTTTTCCGCGGGTTGTTGCTCCGCCGCTCGGCGTTGATTTTGATTGACAAGCGCGCGTGGGAACAAGATCTCATCATGACGGACTTCACGGATACGGCGCGAGAAGAGGAGTTATTCCGCGTTAAGAAGTACGGCATCTTGGATAAGGTGCGCGAGGAAGACCTCTCCGCGACCGTGGACCTGACTCGCTATGCGGATCAGTGGCCCTTTCAATTTCACACGACGACCCCCGTGCCCCGCATTTATCGCACGTTCCGTGAACTCGGATTGCGGCACATCGTTGTCTTCGACGATGCCCATCGACCGGTCGGGCTCATCGGCCGCAGGCAGCTATGCAAGCTCATGATCGTTGAGGGAACCGAGGCGGCGGCGGCGGTGGACCAAAGCGGACCATCGTCACCACCCGCGGAGCCGGGTTCCATCCGAGGTTCGTTCCTTCACCAATCGGTTGTGGCCACCTCCCCCCGCGTGCCTCGCGGCAACCAGAGATTCCCGTCGGCGATTTCGTACCATCGCGTGGGTGGCGACGCGATCGAGCCCATTGTGTGCATCGCCGCTCCCGACCTGACGCGTCCATTGACGGATCGCGACGTGCCTGAGAACGACCACCTCAATGACGACTGGGAGGATGCCTACCGGCCAGAAATCAACTAACGTGGCGGGGAGAATGTCTGTGGGCCGGGAACAAACAAAACAATGCGCAGTATTTATCTTTCCGCCTGAACGAAAGGGGGGGGGCGGGAAAACAGCGGACGGGGGCAGTTCAATCGGGCGGCCGGCCGCGTTGGCGGGTTTTATGCCAAACGGGACGAGGCTGTCGCCATTTCAAGTCGGCCCCGAAATGGATGGAGTCTCTCCTCAGTGATGAAATTTAAATTTTGCTTTCCGTTTGAATGCCGTCAACGGGGACGCATTTTTTTTCGCGGTTTTTTTTTCTCGTGACCTCTCAGCGTGCGGCTCGCCTTATTCTGACTTCTGATTCTCCTTTCATTTCTCACAATGAGATGTCTGCCGCCGGCGTTCCGTCCGAGAAAAAAAAACACTTCCTGCTGATGTGCGTTGTGTGTAATTTCCCGGTGCATCCCACAGAGTCGAACGCACACACAAACGACAAAGCTGGAAGCGAGCCGTTCCCAAACAACACACCGCCCCCACTCTCTTTTTTTTGGTACCATCGAAATACATTCCGATGTCTCTAGCCGACCTTCCGCAACGATTTCAAGGCGTCGTCGACGACGTTCTAAAGCCGGGGTTTCCGGACAACTTCAGCGCCAGTCCGGTGTTCAACAAATTCATGGGTGACTACTACGTCGTCCCCTTCACGGCCGCCGTTCTCTACGTGATCGTCATCTTCGGCGTGCAGCGTATGATGTCGTCTCCGACGACGGCGCCCTTAAACCTGCGAGGGTTGTCAACCTTGTGGAACACGCTGCTGTGCGTCTTTTCAACATTTGGTGCGATCGTCACCGTCCCGTACCTGATCAGTTGGATTTGGACGGACGGGTTCGCGAATACCCTGTGCTACAAAGCCGACACCACGTTTCTCCGCGGCCCCGTTGGCGCCGTCGGCATGGCGTTCATTTGGAGCAAAATTCCGGAGCTGTTTGATACCGTCCTGTTAGTCACGCAGAAAAAGCCGCTCATCTTCTTGCATTGGTACCATCACATCACCGTGATGATCTACAGTTGGGCGGCAGGGGCCGATCTCGTCGGCTACGCCATGTACTTCATTACAATGAACTACGCGGTGCACGCGGTCATGTACGGCTACTACGCAGGGATGACGGCGTCGTCTTGGACGCGCAGACTCGTGGCGCCCCTCGCGCAGCTGATCACGACCATGCAGTTGTTGCAAATGGTGGGGGGCCTCGTCGTCGTCACGTCCACGTACTTTTTGATTCTCCGTGATCCGAAAAAGGCTGCTGCGTGTCACGTGACGCCATCCAACATGGCATGGTGCGCCGCCATGTACTTTTCCTATTTTTTGCTGTTTGGAAAGCTCTTCTATGACTATTATCTCTCTCCCGAGGGTGCCAGGAGACGGAAGCTGAAGCTGCAAGAGAAAGCGGCGGCGAAAACGTCGGCGTCATCGCCCAAACGTCATAACTAGTGCGTTGCGGAGCTCGCGCGGTTTCGTCTTCGTCGTGGTGCGAAGCCACGTGCTGTACAGTGACGGCCCGCTCTTGGGCGTGTTTGGCCCCGATTCTCGACCCTCGTTTCTTCTTGTTGTCTAATTTTTTTTCTAAACAAACTTCGGTCGGTTGGTCGAATGTATGGGCTTTCCAACGCAGAACAAACGAGAGGAGGTGCACCCCCCGGACACATGACACAATTGATCGTCTTTGTGCGATATTCGAGCAGGAAAGAGAGGGGGGGGGGTAGGGTGTCCACTCGTCGTCATAGATCACAAACCACGGAGCTTGGTGGAGCCCCACCCAACTACGTGTGAACGAACATCGAAAGCGCCCGAAGCGTTGCTCTCACGGAGCGTCCAACTTTTTGTGGCAGTGTAAAAATTTTCCTCCCCGCTTGCCGATGTCAACATTGCTGCTGGAGGCCCCATTGGCCGATTTACCTCGGCGGTTTCTTGAGATCGTCGACGAAGTGCGGCGCCCAGATTTCCTCGCGACGCACAACGCGAATCCACTCTTTCATCGCTTCATGGCCGACTACTACGTCGTCCCCTTCGCGGCGGCCGTCATCTATCTGACCGTGATCTTCGGTGTGCAGCGTGCCTTGTCATCGCCAACGACACCGCCCCTCAACCTTCGACTTGTTTCCACCGCTTGGAACGCCCTCCTGTGCGCTTTCTCGACCTACGGCATGATCGTCACCATCCCGTATCTCGTCGAGTGGATTCGACGGGACGGCTTTGTGGCAACCTTGTGTCGTCGCGGCGACGAGAGCTACATGCGCGGCCCCGTTGGCGTCGTGTCCATGGCGTTCATTTGGAGCAAAATTCCGGAACTCTTCGATACCGTCCTGTTGGTGGCGCAAAAAAAGCCGCTCATTTTTCTGCATTGGTATCACCATTTGACCGTGATGCTCTATTGCTGGTCCGCCGTGGCCGATCTTGTGGGCTACGGCATGTACTTCGTGGTCATGAATTACACGGTGCACGCGGTCATGTATGGATATTACGCAGGGATGACGGCGTCGTCATGGACGAGAGCCGTGGTGTCGCCCTGCGGGAAGCTCATCACGACGATGCAGTTGCTACAAATGATAGGGGGCATGTTGGTGATCATCTCGACGTACGTATTCATTGTCCGCGACGCTAGCATGGCCGCCACGTGTCATGTCACCACTCGGAATATGGCCTGGTGCGGCGTGATGTATTTGACCTATTTCGTGCTCTTCGGCAAGCTCTTCTATGACTACTACTTGTCCCCTGGGGGCAAGAAGAACCGTCAGCTGAAGCTCGACCGGATAACGAAGCGGGACTAAAAAAAATGATATAATCCCCCGAGTCCCGAAAACGGTTCCGCCATCCTCCGAGCAAATCCTACGAGATGGTGGGGGAAGTTGGTGTGTTGTTCTTCTTTTCTCCCTTCCTGCCCCTCTCCGCCTTCCTGTTCTTCTTCTTCTTCTTCTTCTTCTTCTTCTTTCCGACGCGTGACTTTGTTAAAACCAGCAAGGGATGCGCACATTTTCAGCATGCGTACATCATTCACTCATTTGAAATTTGAAAACGAACGAAACGACAGGGCCAAAAGAAGGGTAGATTAACATAGTGGAATAGTGGATAGTGGAAAAAAGTCGCCGGCATCCAACAACTCTCATTGTTCCTATTGGTGGGTCGAGTCCAAGCCAATTCAATTCTGGTCGCACTGCCCTTTTCGTAGAACAATCATTTTTTATCTCTCTCTTGTTCGCCTGGTTCGCCCTTTCGGTCCAGTCATGCGCCTTCCGCGGGAGAACGCCGCTCGTCTTTCTCGTCTGGTTCGGTGGGGATCGTCAAATTGCGATTCGTGTTGTTCGTGTTCCCCCCCCCCCATTGCGACAAAATGCCTCGTTGGCATCCAGTCTTGTTGCTTCGCCGCCTTCCAGGAAGTGCACACAACGCACGCACATGTCCCGTCGACGCCCAGATAAGCGGCAACGAGGAGGCACCGCAGATTTGGCACCGCCGCTTGCCGATCAGCAGGCAGTGGTTCAAACAGCCATCGCCGAAGCGGTTGCACCACCCGGCCGCAACGGAGTGATGCAAGAGGCTTCACTGGACCCTGATGGTGACCCTCTAGGTGGCGCTGTGGGTGGCGTCAGTACCGACGATGGTCACGCGGTCGATCCCACTGACCAAGAAGCAGCGGCGAAAAGCGCCGATCCTGACACCTGGGAGCCGTTCAAGCGCGACAACCGGGGTGAGGGGACGTTGACAGGTGGGTGCGGTGGAGATGGTCGCCTCATGCAAATACTGGGCGGTTACCGAGAAAACCGTCTCACGATGAAGGCGTTTGCCGAAGGGGTGCGTAAGACCGTGAAGCACCTCGGACGCTGCGTCGACAAATGGTACATACCTACGCTCATCATCAGCGCTGGGGGCGGGATGGGTAAGACGGCGTTTCTCAACCACGTGTTCCGCTCAAACGACGTCAGTCAACCCGTCAGCCGAAGTGATTTTGTCGTTGGGGCAATAAATCAAGAGATTGACAGCGCCCTTGCGGACCCTTTTTTGGAGCCCCACAAGCGTCCGTCCGTACGCGTCGACGCCTGCGTTGTCCGCATCGCGACGTTCGGCGATTTAGTTAGCGGCATCGCGGACAATGCGGTGCTCGATACGGTGATGCGGATTGAACGTGAGACCGCCGGCCGCCTGTTAGGCAACGGCCCAGTTCCACGGCCGACCGATTTGTCACCGCCTCGTACATTTGGTGATGCTGTTGACATCCTGCGACGAGAAGCGGCTGCCTCGCTTGACGATGCAGGTCGGCTCCGATTCGAACGGTGCGACGGGCGAAACATCGCTGTGGTGATTTGCATCGATGAATTGTTGAGTGTCGCCGACCCCAACGTGCTTGGGAGGCTGTTGGACAGCTTGGCACCGTTTCAGCAACTGCAGCTCGCGCAAGGTTTTCCGATGGTCGTGCTCGTCACAAGTATGAATTACATGCCGGTCCACGAACTCTTTTGCATCGGATCACGGCGACCCCTTTATTCGGTTCCGTTGTACCCACTGAACGTGGTCGCGACATGCATGGAGGTCGTGCGAAACAGCAGCGCCTGCTACCAAGCGTTGCTGCCGTGCAAACCGGTGGATACAATAGCCGTCGACCTCCGGGCCAACCTGGACCGAGTCTATCGCGTCTCGTTGCAGCTTTGTTCCGGGCATCCACGAGCCCTGGAAACCGTCCTCGACTCATTGCTGACCAAGAGCTCCGCGGACACAAGCATCGCGATGCCGCTTGCGACTATCGCAGATATCGATGAGCTCCGTGAGTACTGGGAGATCTTTTGTGAATGCGTCCAACGTGGCTACGCGCTTCGTTATCGCGGGGACGTGGACAATATGCGACGCACCCTCCATCGTTTACATTCGCAGCATTTCATCTGTGTTGTCGCGGAACCCAACTCCGGCCTTTACGCCGTGACTTGCGTCATGGCTTACTTCGTCACGGCCCAGTGGCCACGCGATTCGACCGCAGGCCTGCCTTCATTGTCCGTCGTGATGAAGGCAACGATTGCCCTGATGGACGCGCGAACCGACGTGTCCGTCGGCGCGTCGTGGGAGGCTGGGATGGCGGCGGTACTCTGCATTGTCGCCCTCGCGAAAACGTACAAAGTGAGAAATGTGTGTCAGATGATGGCCCCACGGTTCATCGACCTGCTCCCGGCATGCTGCTGCGAATACGTCACCCCACCATCCACGACGCAGTGTTCTCTAGACGTCACAGCGTTGCGCGATCATCCTGCGATCGTTTGCGTGGATCGTATCGACTGCACGGGGGGCGAACGCAGTGGTGTATTTTGCATGGTCAAAAACAACCTGACCCATCCCGCCGCGATCGAGGGGTGTAGTACGACGTTGTTGAAAGGAGGGGGCCATGTCGTCTTGCTGCGGCAGAAACTGAAAAACGTGACTCCAGTCGTCGTCAAGAACGCGGTGGAGGCGATCGTGAAGGCCGCCGATGAAGCTGGCATGCCACCTGCGCGGCTCATCGTGATTTTCGTGACGGAAGAGTCGCGTGGATTTCGTGCCGGCCTCGAAACGTATCGACAGCAGCTGGCGCAGACCGTCATCGTCGACGACGCGGCGGTGGCCACCTTGCTGAAGCACTTCGGGATATCCGCCCTCCTCGAAGAGCCGTGGGGCCCTCTCAAATACCCTGGCGGCGGTGAGTACGCCTCATCGTCATGCCTTCATTCGATCTGGTGAGGTTCCTCTTCCCGGCACTGCGCGCGCGTGTGTCTGTGTGTTGTTTGATCCGTTCCCCCAACCGATGGCCATCGCATGCGAACCATTCCCGATGGAATCGCATTATCTCAGCGTTCGGGAATCAATGCGCCATCCCACTTAACGAACGCTGCTGGGCACAGACACATGCACGGCAGGTCAATCGCGCCACGACGACGATGTGCAACCAACAATAGAAACGGTAAAGGGAGACATTGTTGATCCAAAAGTTGGGAGAGAGCCAGAGAGGGGAATGGTGGTTGACCACGACCCGTCCGTATGTTCCAGGGATCCAATTGTCGTGTGTCGCTCGATCGGAAAGCGCCCCACTTTGGTTTGTTTAACACATTTGTTGTCACTGGTGGGGTTTGTTTGTGAATTGCGGCGTTTTGTCTTCGAAAGCTGCAGTGGTCTTAGTGTTTCCCTCTCCAACAACGACAACGCTCCAATGCCGCGCCGAAAGCAAGAATGGGCCAAGCGAGTGAAAAAGGAACGCTTTCGCAAACGCTACCTCACGCGCATGCAAGCCACGAGGCTCCTGCAGCTGGACAGCATGAACTTCCGCCGTCTCTGCATCCTGAAGGGCATTTACCCTCGCGCGATTGGCCGCTCCAAGCAAAAGGCGTCCGGCAGCGACAAGCAATACTATTTGTCCAAGGAAATTAAGTGGCTCGTGCACGATCAGATCCGCAACAAGGTGCAAGGCTTTACGTCGTGGGAAAAGAAGCTGCGCCGCGCGAAGGCGATGCATGACTTCGAGCGCATGCAGACGCTACAACGGGACGGCATGAAGCCGCAGTACGACCTCGTGGCCACGATCAAAGAGCGGTACCCGACGTTCGCGGACGCCCTCAAAGATGTGGATGACGCGATGACCAACATCGGCCTCTATAGCTTTTTGACACCCGAAGTCAAGAGCGAAACGACGGTTGAGTTTCACCACGCCCTCTCCACCGGGCTGCACCAGAAGGCGAAGCAAGTGCAGGCGGATTTCTTCACCTACGTCAGCCAGAGTCACACGCTCGTCAGGGCGTTTATCAGTGTCAAAGGGTATTACTACGAGGCCTTCATCCATGGACAGCGCATCATCTGGTTGATGCCTCATGAGTATGCGAGCAAGTTTCCGCCTGGGGTGCAGCAGTACATTCTGATCACGTTTCTCGAGTTCCAAACCGATTTCATGCGATTCGTCGTCCACAAGCTGCAGAACGAACTCAAGAAGCGCCTCGAGGACGCGCAGCGACGCGCCGACGATGCGTTGGATGACCATGCCGCGGACTTTACGGCGCAGGGCACTATGGAGGTGACGGAGTCGGGCGACGCCATTGACACGACGACGGCCGCTCCAACTCCTGCGGCGGCGACCAGCAAAGTCCCTCAAGGGAAAAAAGCAGCGCAATTGTCCCTTGTTAGTTTGCTCTCAGCGGAGCAAACGGTCGTCGCGAAACTGTTCGAGAAGCTCGTTTTCTACCTATCTCGTGAGGTGCCGGAGAAACACTGCCGCTTTATTATTGAAGCCTGTGGCGGCCGTGTGGTCAAGGACTTGGGTCCCACCGTCACTCACTACGTCGTCGATCGCCCCTCGCTGCTCCCCCCGCACAAAGTCGAGGCGACGGTGGAGTACATCCAGCCCCAGTACCTGTGGGACTGCCTCAATAGCCGCATGGTGCTCCCGGCGCACGGATATCGCATGGGTGAGACGCTGCCGCCCCACGTGAGCCCATTTACAGTCGCCATCACGAATTCGGCGGCGGACAACGCAGCCGTGGAGGATGTGAGGAAGCGACATCCCAAGATCGTGTCCTACGTACCAGACCGCGTGCACGAGATTCGCGCGCTCAAAGACCCGAATTACAGTCGAATCGATCCCGAGGGGATCGTGTCGGCCCTGGATGATGACGCTGGTTCGGAAGCCTCGCAAGACGAGCGCATGCAGTTGGCGCCGGAGAGCGACGACGACGAATCCCTCACGGGCGATCAGATTCGGCAAACGCACAAGCGAGCGAAGTGGGAGGACGAAACGGTCAAAGAGCACGCTGAGAGAACAAAGCGCAGCGCCCTTTTAGTCCAAAAGCAGCGAGAGCTGAATCTTCTCAACAAACCAACCGACGATGTCGTGGCCGCAAAGAAGGCGGATCGCGCCAAAGCCGCGGTTGAACGGAGGGTGGGAGAGACGCGCGACGAGCGCATCAAGCGCAAGCTCCGTGACGCCATCAAGCAGAAGGCTGTCACGAAGAAGATGCGGCTGCAAGTCGCCAAGTCCAAATCGCGGAAGTTCTACAACATGGTCAACAGCGTCGTAAAAGGAACCGAAACCCACGAGAAGATCCTGCGCAGCAAGGCTCAAATGTTGGCCAAGGGCGGCGCCAAGGTTTCCGCCGACGGCAAGACCTACACAACCGCCAAAGAAGAACGGTCAAAGCGCAAAGAGCAGGCCAGGAGCAACCGGTCGGCAACGACGAGCGGCGACGCCAAGAGTGGCGGAAAATCAGGAGGTGCGGCGCAGAAGAAGAAGGCGAAGATTCGTGGGCCTTACGACAAGCTGCCACAGTGGGTTCGATGAACATCCCCGCGTGTTTCGCAGCCGTCATACTGCAATCTGGGGCATCGAGGAGTCACTTGGGATGTGTTTTTCCAAGTTCGCCGTGTGTCTCTTCCCGCGCCACCCCTTCCTTCTCGGATTATTTCTTCTTCTTTTTCGTTTAAAACTAATCCCCCGTGACAGCGTCAGAGAGAGAGAGTCCGGTATTTTTCCGAGCCGCCGGTTTGGACGAATTTGATAACCTGTGCGGTCTCTCTTGTCAATGTGATGCGCTAGTGGCAGGAGTGCGTCGTCGACGCGTAAAGGTCATTGTCCCGATCGTATGTTGTGATCACAATTCTGCTCCTTACAGTACCACACTCTCCTCTTGTGTGCACTTGACGTGTCTTTTGCTCCCCCTCTCTCTCTCTCCCAACTTTTCCGTCGGATGGCGTTCAATTGTGCCGACACTCGGCAACGTGCGTACCGCAGCATCGACACGAGCGCTCCAGGCGGAAGCTGGATCGACGAGAAGGCCTTCAACAAGTCACTCGCCGCCAAGACCGCGGATGGCTCTGCCCACCCCTGCCGCACCCTCGTCGGAAACTGGCAGGAGGAGACGGCGCTCGAGGGGGACATGCTCGCGCAGGGAAAGGACCTCGCCGTGCTCCAAAAGACGGGCAAGTATTACAAAGGTGGATTCGAATCCACATCGTACCTACTTAGCAGCGTGCCGGAGCACGACCGCACGATGACCCATGTCAACAGTACCCACCGCACCAGCTTTAACGACACCAACGCCGACGTGTCGGCTCGACTCGCCCCCGTGGGCGGCGTGCGCAGTCAACTGAAAGCGAAGGAAGTCATCGAAGAGGCGAAGCGCATGGTCGCAGAGTCCGAGCGGCGAAGCCAGCGGGCGCCGGATCCCTTGACGACCGCATACAGGGACACGATTACCAACGCACAGCACATTCGGCACCTTTCCGGCGCGCGGCGACACGTGCATCAGCCTGAGGAGTTGACGTACGGTGCGGACGTACCTGTCACTCTGTATACAGGTGATCCCAAATCCGGCAAGGTTATGAGCGTGCACGGGAAAACCTTCGCATCCGGTCCCAATCCGCTGGGCAGGTCGAACGCATTCACGCACGACAAGTTTGCCATTGGGACGCTGTAAGAAAAAAAGCGTAGAATATCGATCCTCCGGAAGAAAAAGGCGAACGCCCCACGCTTGGAGAGAGCGAGCGAAGAGTTGGCCCACTCCGTCTATCGGCCAGGTGCTTTGGAATCCCCCTCTCGTCGGAACGGAAAGAATGACTGGTGGGTGCGACTTGGGCTCCCCCCGTGCTGTCAACTGGTCATTTTTTCATCGTTGTTCCTACCTTTCTTTGTCAGTCCCGTTTTCCTCTCTATATTTTTCACCGACGGCCTCCCCACTCCTTCAAAGAGTCTACTATGTAACCACACTGAGTGGGTCTTTTTCTACATGTCCTGTCATGCGTGCCCCCTTCCCCCTCCTTCTTCTCTTGTTCGAGAGGCCCAGCGCTTCTCCATCCACTACACGGGCCGATCGCCTCCCCGGTTCTGTACTGTTGCTGCCCGTGAATGTCACAGGGCAGGAAACAAAGAAAGAGGGAGACGAAAAATATATTAAAGAGCAATCAAAATTTCATTTGACTCGCTGGGGGAGAAAAGGGTTTGCGGGCAAAAAAGTCCCAACAATACAAATGACCGACAAGGGTCCCCAATAGCTGACGTGCTCGCGTATGAACTTACCTACCCCGGCGTCTGGCGTGGAGAGAAGGGGGGACGACGCGAACGGCTTCTTCTTTGGACCGCGAACCGTTGGAGACGACGAAGCCGACCGCGACGACGAAAATCGCGAAGCTCGGTCCGTCTCGGATTGTGCGCGCCACCCCCGACCGTCCATGTCGTCGTCATCCTCGTCCGATGAAGCTCGACGCGCTGGAGCACGCGGGTGTTGGCCTCTCCCTCGCCGCTCTGCGCGTCGATCGCTGTGTGCATTCACTCTCCACCATGAGCCGGGTACACCGTATCGCCGCAAACGGCATCGCCGCTTTCCTCTTCCACCGCTCTCGCCGCAGCAATCATCAACGCAGTCCACAGTGTGCGTTTTCAATGTCTGTCGATCCTGGTGGCTGGAAATTAGCCGCACCCTGTTTGCAGTGGTGTGTGTGGGTGTGTGTGTGGGCGGCACCGCGCCTCAAAAAGGGAGCATCGCTCCCGCGCACCACCACAGGATATATTGGGTCGCACGGGAAAAAAGAAGGGAAGTAAAATGGCTCTCACGACGCGGATCATTAAGGAGACGGAAAAGCTGCAGAAGGAGGCGCCACCGGGGATCTCAGCCGCGCCGAGTCGCGAGAACCCCCGATTCTTCAAAGTGATCATCGCGGGCCCGCCCTCTAGCCCGTTCGAAGGCGGCCTGTTCGATCTGGAACTGATTCTTCCAGAAGAGTACCCCATGGTAGCCCCGAAAGTGCGCTTTCTCACGAAGCTCTATCATCCGAACGTCGACCATATCTGCGGGTCGGCCGTATCTGCCTGGACATCCTGAAGGAAAAGTGGACCCCGAAGCTGCTGATTAGCAACGTGCTTATCGGTATTCAAGCCCTCCTGGCCGCGCCCAACCCGGGAAACCCGCTGGCCACAGACGTGGCGGAGCATTGGACGCGGAACGAACAGGACGCGCGCTCGACGGCGCGAGAGTGGACCGCGCGATACGCCGGGCCGCGTTGACCTTGTCAGAGGCACGTTATTCACGTCCTGCGTGCAGTCTGTGGCCAAACATGGTGGCCAACCACAGGTGCACCGCACCACGGTGGGACCACGCACGACGTGACAGGGCCGAGGGAGCCCACCAACGACAGGAGGGGGACCCGTGTCCATTCGTCATCGCCGTCAGCATTTGGCGAATGACCC
>ERZ1292630.1315-Hain-H41-02um-R3-1315-length-24531-cov-5_pt1 | contig 24531 bp, 14 predicted proteins | sample MGYA00564408_ERZ1292630 | MGnify/ENA primary metagenome ERZ1292630 (study PRJEB36523, sample SAMEA6512641) | groundwater metagenome | collected 2019-01-08 | study: AquaDiva: Metagenomics assemblies of 32 groundwater samples
ACCCGACAGCTACGACCGCGACGAATCGCAGTCTGGCCGTCGGGTTTTACAATTTCGCTAAAGTTTCTATAAATCGTGCGCCTCTCTTGACGTGAAAGCCGCTAAGGTCTAGTTATTAAGAGGTCAGAGAAGAGAGTCAACGCTGTCACACGGAGCCCAGGAACCATGCGCCTGCTCATGCTGTTGTTCGTATTCTCGGTCACCGCCCAGGCGGCCGACGTCACCAAGGACGAGGTCGACGCGAAGACCGCCTTCACCAAAGCCGACTTGAGACGGCACCGCGCCGCCTACCGCGACATCAAAGAGGATCGGGACTACGTACCACCTCCCGCCCCCACCGAAGCTGAGCTCCGCTTCGAGTACGTGGAGGCGGACGGCGCCCTGTCAGACACCGAGCTGATCCTCGAGCGACTCACGGCTTTCGTAGATCGAGCCCCCGACCTGTGCGCATCCCTCCGTAGCGCCTGGCGGGACCGCCTAAACGAACGAGAGTACACACAGCTGATCGAAGAGCTGGCCGATCTGCATGCCACGCTCGCGGTCCGACGTGACACACTAGCGATTGAGCTTCAAGCCAGACAAGTAGCTGAGCCGCCCGAAGGACTCTCACCCCAGAGACGACTGAACCTCCTCCGGTCGTATGCATGGACCAAACGGGAACTGGTCAACCTGCAACTGGACACGAACTCCGAGATTCGCGAGCATGTCCAGAGGGTGTATGAACTGCGAACGAAGCTGCTGCCGAACGGTGGTGGCTACACGCAGGACGACAAGCCCGAACCGCTCGACATCAACGTGATACCGGCTCTCTCTCCCAAGGGGACGAGCGAGTCCAAGAAGCTCTCCAGGAGCATCCTGTAGAGGGCCCCGTGCTTTGCCCGGTGACTAGCGCTATGACTCAGGTCGTAGCCAGTCGCCGGGTGATTCGTATCCAAACAAAAAAGATGTTTATGCTCCCCCAATCCGGAAGTGGCAAACGTCGCCATCCTGCATGACGTAATCTTTGCCTTCAATGCGCAATTTTCCATTGTCGCGAGCTCCGGCCTCACCGTTAAAATTGATGTAATCCTGATAGGAAATGACTTCGGCGCGAATAAAGTTCTTCTCAAAATCAGTATGAATGACGCCGGCAGCCTGAGGAGCCTTCGTGCCCTTCTTAATTGTCCAAGCACGCGTCTCCTGCACTCCTGTAGTTAAGTATGTGACCAGATCCAAGAGTTGGTAACACTTACGGATAACTTTATCGAGGCCTGACTCAGTCATACCCAAAGCCGCAAGCATATCTTTAGCTTCTTCATTCGACATACCAGCGAGCTCGGCCTCGATCTTCACTGAAATTGGTACCGCTAAACGATCAGGCCCAAGCGGCGACACCCAGTTTTGATCGTTGGCGTCCTCCTCATTCACGTTCACAATGTACAAAATCGGTTTGTTTGTCAGCAGGCGAATGTCTTTAATCGTTTCGAGCTCCTCATCAGTGAACTCGACTGTGCGAGCAAGCTTTCCAGCTGATAACGCGGTTAACCATTTCTCTAAAGCCGAAACTTGAGCCACCACCTCAGGATCCTTCCCTGCCTTAAGCTTATTCTTGACGCCATCAAGCATCTTCTCAACAGTTGCATGATCGGCCATGGCCAGCTCGAGCTCAATAACTTCAACGTCACGGATTGGATCAACCGAACCATCAACGTGGATAATGTCGTCGTTCTTGAACGAACGCACAACATGCGCAATCATGTCGGTCTCACGAATGTTGGAAAGAAATTTGTTACCTAGACCCTCGCCTTTGTGAGCGCCCTTCACAAGACCGGCGATATCGACGAACTCGATAGCCGTCTTGATGATCTTATGAGTTTGCGACATCTTGGCTAGAACATCGACCCGTTGATCTGGCACCTCAACCACGCCCACATTAGGTTCGATGGTACAAAACGGAAAATTTGCGCAATCCACCTGTTTCTTGGTGAGCGCCGTAAATAAGGTTGATTTACCAACGTTTGGGAGGCCAACAATTCCGACATTTAACATACGGGCGGTAGCCTACGTGATTTTTGGGGTTTTGACCAGCCTAGAGTGAGACCGGGGTGACCGGGTCAGGAATGGTCTCCGAGGTTTGACCGGCTTGAAGCCTGTCCAAGCGAGTTTGTACGGTGACATTTTCTGGGTTTGTAGCCAAAACTTGTTCGACTTCGGCAATAGCCTTGGCTAGATCGCCTTTTTGCTCAAAAACAACGGACAGGTACCAGTGCGCGTTAGCGTAGGCCGGAGCGAGTTCGATAACCCGTTGCAATTCAACCTGTGCGAGATCGTTTTTACCCTGACGCAGATACAGCAAACCCAGCTGAAGCCCGACGCCTACGTCATTTGGCGCCTGCGATACCACGAGTTCGAGCCCCTTCACCGCCTCGGCGAGCTGCCCTTGGCGTTCGCGAAGCAGAGCTAGATAGTAATGAGCGACAGCATAATCAGACTTAAGTGCGATAGCGGTCAGGAGATGCTCCTCGGCGTGCGCCATGGCCGCCTCTTTGCTTGCTTCGGCCTCAGCCACAACATCCCCATCATCGCTCTGCATGAGTGGATTCTGGCTGTCAGCGATACCTAGATAGGCTCGAGCAGCTTCTACACGGTAACGAGGATTGATCGGCGCTAGCTCGATCGCCTTTTCAAAGGCGCCGACCGAAGGTTGAGCAGCGTCAGGAACAACCGACAAGAGCTCGCGATAAACTAAGCCCCGTACTTCCCAGTTCAAAACATTCGCTGGCGATAAATCCGTAGCTTTTTCGGTAGCGGAAATCGCTGTAGCGATCAGCGACTGTACGTATTCATTATCCGCCGATTCTTCACTCGATAACAGCGATAAACGATGCAAAACGGCCCCAGCTAAATTTCGATAATAGGTGTCGTTCCAAGGATTTGTGACCGCAGCCTTATCGAGCAAACGAATGAGCTCGTCCACTTCCTCGGCGGTATCGGCAGAAGCATCTTTATTGATAGCCCTAGCAAAGGTGACGTCCGCAAAGTAACGTGGCATGGTCAGGAACACGGTCGTGACCGCGCACACGAGTACCAGGACCGTCACAAATACGGTAGCCAAACGAGCTCGAGCCTCATGCTGTGGTTGTGATTCGTGTTTCGGCACAAGCAGGCTCGCCAACACCCCCGACAACAACCAGAACAACATGACGAGGGTGATGTTCTGAGCGTAAATGAATGATCCGACGAAGATGACAAACCAAGCTGCAAACATCGGCAAAGCATCACGCCAGCCATTGTCCGTATTCACGAGCTTCTTCAACGCAAAAGCCAGAAGTAACACAGCAAAAAACAACCAACTCAAAACGCCTACGATACCGACAGTTGCCAGTTGCGTAGTGACAAAGGAACTACCACGATCAAAAATAATGTCCCAAAACTCGGATTGATTGATGTCCAGCGCTACGTACTTGGAATAAACGAGTGAAAATGTGCCTGGGCCAGATCCGAAGCCAAGGGAGCCTTCATTCCAGGCACCGTTCGCGATGCCCCAAGTGGTTTCGAGGTTTGGTGAGACCTCCTGCAGAAAAGGCGATGGAAAACGTGTTGGGAGAACTAAAAAGATCGCACCGAGTACAAATAACCCCATGGCTGGGGTAAAATGCAGAGGATCCTGAAACTTATCAGCATGGATAAACGCGGCCGCAAATAGGGTTCCCGAGGCAACCAAAGCCAGGGTCCAAAGCACAGGTGAGTCAAGAGCGAGCAGTATGACGAGACAGGCGATATACGTAACGATCGTAAAACCCTTAAGAGCTCGTTGCGCCCAAAGACTCGTGGACTTATAGCCAACCAACCAAAATCCGCAAGCCAAAGTCGACATGATTAACAAATACATGGCGCAAGCGTGCGGCGTACCCAGCAAATTCGTAAACGACCCGTCGCCGACACCGAAAAAGCTTGGGAGTAAAGCCAAGCCAACGATCGTGGAACTTGAAAATAAAGTCAGTACAAGCCGTTCTGCCAATCGAGAGTCTCGGAGCAAGGCTTGAGTTAGGAAGAATAAGACGATACAGCCTACCAAAGATAAAACGCTGACGTATTCCTGCGCCCCCTGCCCTATCCAGCTCGTCATCGGCGCTAACGAAGCTCCTGCACTGACACAAGTAACGATCAAGATCAGAAGTGGTACGAGAGTAAACATGCTCGGCCGCGACATCGAACGTCGCTCGAGCAGGAGCGACACCATGTAACACGCCGCGGACACCATGATACCGATCACCAAGATAGCTTGCTTACTGGTTTCGTAAATATCGGTCATCCACGGCGTAACCACAATCGGCACTTAAAAAACCACGGCCAAAAATAGCCATTGCGAAATCAACAAACAGATGGAGGCAGGGGTTCGAGGCATAAAGAGAGGGCCGCGGTTGGCCGCGACCCTCATATGATGCCACACTCCTCAATTATTCGGATACCGCGGGTGTGACCTCAGGTGTAGCTTCGGGTATTGGCTCAGTTACCGGTGGCTCCTCAATGACAGGCGCAGTCTCTTCAGGAACTTCGATTACCGGTTCGTCTACCGGAGCTTCTTCAATAACAGGTTCCTCAACAACGGGTTCTGGTTCGGTTACCTCAGTAGAATCACCGGCTACTTCTGGCTCAGGTATAGTCTCCTCTGGGATTACCGGACTTTCATCAATCGGTTCTTCAACTGGGTCAGTGACCACATCAACAACCTCAGGCTCGTAATCCTTGTGATACGCAATCACCAACCAATCAATTAGTACGCCGTTAGCGCTACTCTCAGCGTTAATGGTGAATCCAGAAGCTGTACGGTTAGTTACGTAAATTTGGCCAGTAACTCCGGATGGAGTCGCAAGTACTCGGTACGGGCTAGCTGTACCAATGATGTCATTAAACTTTGGATCAACATCTTCAAACTTAACGATAGCCGCATTCCCGTCAAAGACGGATGTACCTGACAGCTGAATAGTCATTTCACGTGATGCGGCAGCGTAAGTTTCAACATCCTCATTCTGGTACGATTTTACTACCTGAACTACTCGGCCCTTTGTAATCAAATCACCCGATTCTGTCAGGCGCCAGGTGTTACCGAGGCCAGAAATGGAGGCTACGGACGTGATCGAACCCCCGTTCAGACTCAAGCTAGACAGATTACCTGCAGAACCAACCTGGGATACCGGAGCCTCAACCAAAACCGGAGTCGAAAAGCCATCACCATCGTAATAAGAGGCGCGAATAAACACGGTAACCAGGCCAGAACCAGCCGGCAGTGGCTGCATGGCGTAACCAACAATTGGACCTGACTCAGTGGCCTTCATGGCTACGCCTGGTGTGCTTGAAGTCGTCAAAGGATCTCCGATGGCAATGGCGCCGTTTTCTGTGTTCACTCGGGTCGGAACACGACCACTCAAGGCAATTGGACTATCACCTGGCTTATAGGTACCGGCCAGGAAGCCTGGGCGAGTAGACACAACGCCGGCGATACGGTCATCGTATGTCTCCCCCGTTGAACGCTTCACCTGTTCAACACCATCACCAAAGACGACGACGTCGCCAGGGCTCAGGATCTCAGGTGACGGGAACATTTCTGCAAAATCGTAAGAGCCCGTTCCCCAACCGGCAGCGTTGGTACGCATATAACCGACGCCGTTGTTATCGTAGTAAATATAGGCAGAAGTCTGGGCCACACCCTGATTTGAGGGATAAAGCTTACCGGAGAGTACCAAATCACCGACATTATTAATGTAAGCTACCTCAGCACCGGCACTATTAGCAACGGACAGGCGGTAGTTGTTGACATTGGTCACCTTGTTTGAAAGCGACATCGTAAGCGTGTCGGCGGCACTGCCGTTCCAAGCAGAGCCACGGAAGGCCAAGGTGTTTGAATCAGAGGCCGGAGCGCTAGCTGTAGCAGTAGACAGTGATTCAAGCGCCAGAGTGGCGGTTACAGAGTTGAGGCCGCCATCATCAGCGATGATATCTCCAACATGCCAGCTTGGCTGGATAAAAACCATGATTTGACCAGAGCCGACAGCCAAACCTTCAAGGGCGATACCGATACTTTGACCAGCTGCAACGTGTTTAGTCGCCTGACCTGGCGTTGACGACAACGCCAACCGATCGCCCGGCTGAATGCTGCCGTTTGAGGTATTGACGTTAACAGGGACCTGTCCGAGCAGGGCTACCGGGACATAAATTCCTGACTCCTTCCAATTCTCCTTCCAGTTACCCAGGGTATTTGGTGCGATTGAAAAGGCACCGATAGTGGTACTCGAATCCGACGCCATAGTTATTTCTCCAGAAGCATCTAACGCCAAGACATCGCCAGTACTAAAACTGTTGTAACTACCAGGGAATAACTCAGCGTAGTCTGAACCGGCAGAAGAGTTCGTAACACCGCCAGCTCCGTTACCCTCAACGGCACCAAGAGTCGTGCCATCACCGTCAAAGTATTTAATGAAATCACAAGTCGAAGTTGGATTCAAATCAGCGCAAGCCTGAATTTCAAGGCCATCGTTGGTATCAACGGCCCCATCATTAAAAATGATCGCTGCTCTACCAGAAAGTTCCGTAACAACACGGAGGTCACCAACAGTCACATCCAGGCCTCCGCGAGCCGTTAACGTTCCGGCTGACCCGTCATCGGTCAACGTCATGAAATCATTGCCGGATGCATCTTCCCAGGTGAGAGTGCCTGTAGAAATTTCACCGACGCGTATTCCTTCGTGAAAAATAAAGTTTTGACCGGCATCAAACGCGTTAACAATATCCGCATCGGACGCGTCAACGCCAGTGAGCAGTGTACCCGCGGCAGAAGTAAGGCTGATACCAACTGCAACTGATTCGTCGATATCAGCATTGTTCAGTATCAAGAACGCATCAGGGGTTCCGGTAAGAACGCCGCCATCATCGGCATTGGTCAAAAGTCCTAAGGAGTTCACGGCTGTACTTGCAGTTGCAGTATCGGTAAACGAGACTGAGAGCACGTTTAGCAGTACGTCTGAAGCATGGGTAACATCAATATCAATGTTCTCAGATGCCGTCCCGTCAGTCACAAAATTAAAATTGACATCATCATTAAAGCTAGCCGTCCCGTTTGTCGTCAAGTTGTTAAATGTGGCGTTTCCCAAAGCGGAAATAGTCCAGTCATCACCGCCAATAATAGCGACCGTGGAAGAGGCATGGCTATTTCCAATCGAGATTGCATCGGCTGAGGTAGCGTTGGTAGCAATATTGACTGTGGTCGCACCGTCAGCGGTCACTCCGCCGATGTCGATAGTGCCCGTTATGGCAGCATCAGTAATGTTTAGGGCAGTAGCGGCACTAAAGGCATTAACTGTGGTCGAGGCCGTAGCGAGCAGGTTAAAGGTAGCTGAGGTTGAGGTCAGATCACCACCGTTTAGAGCTAAGTCTCCAGCAGTTGTGATCGCTCCGCCGGCCACAATCGCCCAGCTAGCTCCACCGATGGACACCGTATCAACCGAACCGTCACCAATCGTGATGGTATCGGCATCGCCGTTGGTACCCAATAAAAGCGTATCACAAGCCGCAGAGTTACAGACTCCGACGCCGGTAGCGTTCGTGGCACCAATCAATAAAGTTCCAGCACCATTCGTATCTAGGCCAGCGCTGGCTGCCACGGTGATAACGCCAGCAGAAGATACGTCAAAATTATCAAAGTCGATAGTTCCCGTAGTACCTGCCAGTATGTTAGCCCCAATCGACAAGGCCGTTCCAATTTCGGCATCTGAAGCATCCAGGGCTGTGGTCAGGCTTGCGCTAGGATCGATGCTAAAGAGAACACCGCTAGCCACAGACTCGTTTGTATCAGCCGATTCGATAATAATGAATCCGTCCGGAGTACCAGTGGCTCCGCCATCATTTGCATTGTTCAAAGCAAGGAAATAATTCGCCCCCGTGTCGGCCGCGGCTGTGTCGGTCATGATCACCGTGATCGGCGTCGTGGAGACGTCGGTAGCGTGCGTGACCGTCACACTGAGATTCTCTGACTGAGCGCCTTCGCTGACAAATGTCAGGTCAATATCGTCGTTAAAGGCGGAGGCCCCGTTGGCGGTGACCGCCCCGAAGGTCGCGGCACCGGCAGTGGTTATGCTCCAATCGTCGCCCCCCGTCAGCGCTATGGTGCTCGAAGCGTTACTGTTACCGATCGAAATCACATCGGCTGTCGTTGAGTTTGTGGCGATATTAATGGTGTTGCCCAAGTCAGTCGTCACGCCGCCGATATCCAGGGTGGTCGAGTTGCTGGCGGCATCAAGGAAGTTAAAGGTAGCCGAGGTCGAGGTAAGATCGCCGCCGTTTAGTGCAATATCCGAAGCGGTAGTGAACAAACCCGAGCCTACAATCGTCCAATTAACTCCGCCAATGGCCACCGTATCTAACGAACCGTCGCCAACAGTAATCGTGTCAGCATCGGCGTTCGTACCGAGAGCAATAGTGTCACAGGCGGCCGAATTACAAATCGCTACTGAGGTAGCAGTTGTATTGCCCAGTGCAAGGTTTCCGGCAGCGTTCGTATCAAGACCAAGACCGGCGGCAACAGTAATTGCACCCGTCGAGGCCACATCGAAATTCGTGAAGTCGATAGTTGCGGTGGTACCGGTCAGGTCAAAAGTGGTACCAGTGATGTCGTTGTCAGCAATCGACAGAGCGTTCGTGTAGTCCGTGTCAGTCACAACGATGGCGGTGGTCTGAGCACCGGTAGCAGACAAGGTTACGACACCACCACTCGACACATCCCAGTCCGTGGAATCGATGGCGACCGTGGTTGAGTTGTTGCCGAGAGTGGTAACCCCAGTACTCGAAAGTGTTGTAAAAGCGCCGGTTGAAGGCGAAGCGGCGCCAATCGTAGTCCCATCAATCGCACCGCCGTTGATATCGACTGTGGTCGCGGTCAAGGTGCCGCTGTCAGTCAGTTCAGACAGGGCAATACCACTGTCGAGTAAGTTTATTTCTGAGCCGCTCAAAAGTGTTCCGGCGTTATCGATAATGTTCGTAAAGCCACCACCAGCGTTAACAATTTTGATGGCCGCCCCAACAGCATCATCAAGATCGGAGTTGTCGATCACCAAAGAGGCGTCAAGTCCCTCGGTCGAGGCTAAGTTGTCGAGGTAAAGGCCGAACTGTGAGGTCGTTCCGGAAATCGTATCTGCTGCAGTCGCATTAATCAGGATGCCATTTTCGGTAGTAGCGTCAGTAAAAACGCGAGTCAGTGTGAGAACACGGCCAGCAGCACCGGTGATAGAAGTTGCGGCATCAAGGGTGGCGGCATCAATTATCTTGTCGAAGTCGATTGTGTCATTGGTCAAATCAGCATTGTCGACGTTACTCAAACTATTACCCGATCCATTCGCGTCAAAGCTGACGCCCGTAATGGCACCGAGGGTCGAGATATCCCAATCACTGCTGTCGATAGCGACTGTGGCTGAACTATTGCCTAAAGCCGTAACCCCGGTACTCGAAAGCGTTGTAAAGGCACCAGTCGATGGACTTGAGGCACCTATGGTCGTACCATCAATCGCACCGCCGTTGATATCGACCGTGGTCGCGGTTAGGGTGCCACTATCAGTCAGTTCAGACAAAGCAATGCCTCCATCCAAAATCGTAATCTCAGCACCGGCGACTGTCGTAGCTCCAACAATCAAAGATACCGTTGAACCGGCCAAGGTGGTGGCGTCATTCGTAGCCTCTCCAATCGTAATGGTGTCAGCATCGGCGTTCGTACCAAGCGTAATAGTGTCACAAGCGGCTGAGTTACAGACGCTAACCGAGGTCGCGTTTGTATTACCAAGCGCAAGCGCTCCGGCGGCGTTCGTATCAAGACCAACACCGGCGGCAACGGTGATTGCGCCAGTCGAGGCCACATCGAAATTCGTAAAGTCGATGGTTGCGGTGGTACCGATCAGGTCAAAAGTGGTACCAGTGATGTCGTTGTCAGCGATTGACAGAGCGTTAGTATAGTCCGTGTCAGTCACAATGATGGCGGTGGTGGCTGGAGCAGAAGCCGACAGGGTCATGACACCGGTGGCAGCAATCGACCAATCATCTCCACCAGTGAGAGCTACCGTAGACGAGACATGGCTGTTACCAATCGTGATAACGTCGGCAGCCGTGGCGTTGGTAGCGACATTAACCGTGTTGGTACCGCTGTTCGTGACACCACCAATATCGATCGTCGAGGTCACGGCGGCATCATTGATATTGAGCGTGGTGGCGGCATCAAAGGCATTAACTGTAGTCGCAGTTGCGGCTAATAGGTTGAAGGTTGTCGCAGATGTCGTCAGGTCTCCCCCATTCACAGCCACATCGCCAGACAGCGTCAATTCGATGGCTGTCAGGTCGAGGTTTCCGGTGGCATCAGCAGCTAAAGTAACATCAGCAATACCTACACCAGCGCTGTACAACTTCAAAATGCCACCCAAGGCGTCGGTGGTTCCCAAATCAAGCTGCCCCGCGCTTTCGTCAAAGAACAAGGAGGCTCCGGCCACAGTTGCAGCGCCGATAACAAGATCATCGGCCGTGGCTGTCATGTAGGTAAACGTCCCGCCATCAGTCCATTTTGAAACTGCGCCGCCTGTAACAATGTCATCGACGGCCTGGTCGAGGTCATCAAGGACATCTTGAACCGTTGTTCCACTCGAAAGGGCGAGCTCATCAAAAACACCGATCAACGAGGCACCGGAGGTCACGTTATTAGTACCCAGACCGTCGAGCTCGATAGTTTTAATAAACACGTCGCCCTCCTTATCGATTCTAAAACGATCCGTTCCATTGTCGCCAAGACCAAAAATTGTCTCATCGGCCGCTGCGGCGGCAGGGTTAATGTAAACAACACCCGTTGAAACCGTAGCTCCCGTAGGATCACCGGTGAAAACTGCATTTCCCGATGAATTCAGGGCCACGATAGCGCTTGTGGTCGCACCGTCAGTATCTGAATCAAGACCGTCCAGAGTATCCGAGTTTAAAGCGTATGGTGCAGCCACGATTTGTTTTCGAGGGCTTAAAACTTCTCCGCCAACCGTAACTCGCAAATACAAAGCTGCGTTGTCACCAAAAATCGAATCGCCAATGGCTGCGTACGACGAGCCGGTGTCGCCCAGGGCCTCCGAGAATAAACCGTCAGTCAGGGTTACCGAACGAGCCGTAGCCGTAGCACAAGACGCGGACGAGTTAGACCAGACACACGTACCGGCTGAAACATCGGTGTACAGCTCAAAGATCATGCTAATCGTCGTGTCAGTAACGGGGATGCCGTTGGCATTCAAAACACGTCCCTGGTAGTTGACGATATTGGGAGCCGAGGCGGCCGAAACTGTTTGAGTCGGCAAGGCCGCGGATACCAGTTGCGAAACGCAAAAACACGCCAACAACACCCTGGCGAGTCTACGTTTTACCCTATGTTTGCCTGGCTGAAACATGCTGTTCCCCCGATACATGTTGCAACGCCACATTCATCGCCAGTGGCGCTGGCTCTGGCTTATCCGTGTAGTCGACTGGACGAACAATCTCTTCTGCGTATCCGGGCTTGTTGTAGGTCACAAAATATTCGTTCGGCCCGAGCAAAAACGAATACCGACCAAGACTGTCACTAAGCGCAGTCTCGACGAGTTTATTATACCTCGGTTCGAAGACTCGAATCACCGCATTTCCCACAGGTTGCTGGGTAACGGCATCGTAGACAAGACCCCAGCCTTTCGGGCGCCTCGGTTTAGCCAAACGAAGCACCAAAAGCAGCACCAATACCTGAACTGCAATCATGACTCCAGCTAAGACTGACGGGCTAATTACGTATACAATGCCTGACAACAATACGCCGACTGGAGCAGTAATCATCTGCAGCGAGCGCGCGAAACGTTTAAAAGCCAAGGCTCGTGGAGCGTGAAAAGCTTCAGCCTGCGATGGATCAAGAGGAATATTGGCTGCCACTAAGGCCTCAGCATCGGTAATTTCCAGGGTTTGGCCCAAATAGACGTCGAGGTATTTACCGTCGACCTTCATGCCTTGCAGATACTGACTTGGAAAAACAAAACCCGACTTAACCACCACAAGTCGATACTGCCCAGGAGCAGCGGACAAGGAATATCGACCGTTTGAATCAGTTACTGTCGTTTTTGCGAGCCGATTATCCGCTATCCGGTAAAGACGGACAATAGCTAGTTCAATCGGGACTTTAGAAATTGCGTTGTAAACCACGCCGTAAGTCTTACGCTTCTTACGACCGAAGAGTAAAAACGGTGACGTAAACAAGAACTGAAGGTACGGCAAAAGATTAAAACCAACAACTAAGGCAATTATCGTTCCCGTCGCGATGACGGCGATAACTGGCAAGGCTATGTCTGCAGCTGCCTGGGCTTCCGGAGAGTTAAGCAGATTTTTCGTGCTCTCAACCAGGTTATCTAGCTGCGGCGGAAAATCAGCGGGTACAACTGGCTCCTCAACGCGCACGAGTTCGATGCTTGGTGCCAGAATGTTGTTAGACACACGAACGGTACTACTTGCCTCTTCATAGCCAGTCTTGCTGGCATAAACTCGGTAGGTTCCGTTTGGGACGTACCAGGAAAAATAACCCGATGTAGTCACGATCGGGTTATTCTGATCGTAGGCTCCCGCATTCCAGGCTACTTCGGTGCCTTGTGTTAGGCCGTAAACAGTTACGATACTGCCCCCGAGTAGCACCCTCTCCCCGTCAACCATCTCAAAGACGCTACCTCCAGACACCACATCGACTCCGACGTTCTCCGACGCCTGTGAACCGTCCGCGAAAATGGCGATAGCGCTTAAAACATCGTCGGCTTCAGGCGTAGGAATAGTGCCAGAAAAAGTCCCGTTTTCATTGGGTGACAACACGTATTCGGTATCGCCGATCACGATCAGTACCGCACTTGGTACCTCAGCCGCATCGACCTCAACCACGATGACCGTTTGGGTATCAGGCAAAACTTCAATCTCTCCGTCACTTTCCCCGAGCGCAAGATCGGGTGCAGCAAATAACTCGACATCGATCACGATCTCGTCATTGCCACCAGCACCTCCTTCGTCAGGGACTACTTCTGGACCCTGATCGGGCTGCTGTTCAGGATTTGGGCTTGGCTCAGGGCCAGGACTAGGCTCTGGCTCAGACACCGGTGGCTCAGGCTCGGGAGATGGCTCGGGTTCAGGCTCAAGGTCAGGCTCCGGTGTGGGATCTGGTTCAGGTTCGGGCTCGGGTTCCGGACCTGGAACGGGACCGCCGCCACCCCCGCCGCCGTCACTACCGATGGCCGCCGACTCCCGTCCACCCGTTAAATTTGTCGACACGCCCGCACCGCTCCGTGCCCCAATTGGCAAAGGAATCGAACCGTCATTCCCCGAAGATCCCGCCAGGGCAATGTACTGCGTCCCCTCGCTAGAGGGGTTGGTAATACGATTCGTGCCACTGGCCTGTGATGAAGCATTGGTACCGACCTCAATTGTTACAACCACACCGATCGCAGCCGTCCCCGCAGCACCTGCACAACGAGTGATGGTCAATACGTCAGCAGCCATCGCTACGGACAGCTGAGTCGAACCACAGGCGGAGCCGATAGTCGCGTCAACGCTATCGTGTTCTAAATCAACATCAGCTGAAGTAATCGTCGAGGTATCGAACGCGCTCGGAAAGGTGAAAACAAGTGTCTCACCCTCAACCCAGGCATCGACCAAAGTAAACACAAACTTATGGTTCGAGGCCGTCGAAATCTGCAACGATGAGGGTTGATCGGTCAGGTTATCAACGGTGGCTGCCAAAGCGGTCGAAATCGAAAAAAAAAGACTATTCGCGATCAGTGTAAAAATCCCGAAACTAAAAACGGTTTTTTGACGAATGCTTCTCCCCCCAAAAAAAATCACATTAGCGGCGTCGTGCTCGTACAAAAGCGTAGGCTGCCCCAGTAAAAATCAGACCGAGAACAGCAAAAACGCAAAGCATTCGCCATGGAAATAGTACCACGTGTGTCGTAGCTGTTATGACTGCGTCAGAATTGTCAGGAAAAACATATAACTCAGCGGTGTAGGGACCGAAGCGCCAAGGGCTTCCCCGCCATTCTTCTGTAAAAACTCGATTCGTATAGCCTGGGACGCGTCGTCCGGTGGGGTTAAGCGAGATCAACTCGACTTCTTTGCCCCAAATATTTTTGATCACAACACCCACCTCTGGTTCCGCTAAGCCAGCTCCGGAATTCGTGATCAATGTAGCAAAACGTACCGGCAAACGCTGGTCATTCTCGGCTACAGTGTCAAAAGTATCAATGCGTAAATTTGAACCCAGATCACCGCCGATTTCCAGAAAAAAGAGCGCTGCTAGGCCGCTTGTCACGCCTACCCCGACGTTGTTCTCGGCCTGGGTTGTCGCAATCACTGCAAATGAAAAAACCTGACTAACAACGTCCGCAGGCACGGTCACCGTCACCTCGACCGCTTGGTCAGCACCTGATTCCAACACAAAGGAGTCTCGATCAACAACAATCCAGTCGTGCTGTGATGGTTCAAGAGTACCGAAACGCAAATCGTCCGCAGAAGCACCAAAAGATAAGCCCGAAAGAGTGAGCGAGTAGGTCTGTATGTCTTCCGAATCATTTTCGAAACGAATGGTTTGGTGAACTTTTTCACCAGGTAAAACTGACAAGGTGACCGATTCAGGATCGACCGTGGCTGCCTGAGCCAGAGGTGAATACGAACTAACCGCGAAGGCGACAAGTACGGTCACCAAAAGGTAACGCATAACTAGTAATTACCTACAAATACTACGGTCAATGTGTGAGAATATGCCCCATTCACCGTAGTTTCCGCCGCGGCCGCCTTAAGCGTCAGGAAATCGCGCGCCTTAAGAGTAGCATTCGACCGGCTCGCCACCTGCTGCAAAGTCGTCGTAAAACCCGTATCGGCAGTATCAAAAGTCGAGCTTGTTAATGACTGATCCGACGATCTTCCTCCATATTCTTCAAACTCAGCCGTTACCGAACCGTCATCTACGTCATTAAGCACATCTCCCCCACTTGTTTGGAAATTCTGGTCCTCTCTTACATAAACAGAGTAACCCGTAGGCACATCAGCCGCCACTTCCCAACCAAAAATGCCGGTCGTAACCGAGGTCGGCGTAATAGACGTCAGAGGCATAGTTGAACCAGTGAGCTCGTAAACGTAGTCGCCGACACTGTCGATGACTGGCAAAGAGCTAGCATATTGGAAAAAATCAATGGTCAGGGTAGTTCCAACGACAGCGGTGATTCTTCCCATGGCCGCGACCTGATTTAGTCCCTCATTCTGGATCACGACCAGATAATCGCCCACCGCGTAACCGGTAGCTGACGTTATCGTAACAGAGGTGGAAGTAATAGCCGTAGCCGCCACCTGTGAGGCAGTGTCCTGAGCAATTACGTTAAAATGGACGGTCGGATCATAAACACCTGCCCGGTAACCCTGGTCTACGCGATACGAAGTGGAGCTAGATACCCCCTGAATGAATTCAAGCGAGTCACGGACCTTATAGGAGGTCGATGTTGCCGTATCAAGCCCACCAACCCCAACTGAATCAAACCGAATCTGGTAATTGGACGAAGACATGGCAGCTTTAACGAGCAATGGCGAAAAAATCGCTAAATTTAGCGAAAAGATAAAATAGAGGCTCCTCAAAAAACTTCGCATATGGCCTTATGAACACAATAAGTCGTCAGCTAAGTTCACACAAGCCGAAAAAGGGGATAAGTATGTGGATAACCTGAGTACAAATTGTTAGTTACTTTGTCTACGCCTGCGTAGACATAATAGTTAGCAAACTTACACGTTCAAAATGTTATCCCCCGTTCCTCCACATGGCGGGATAAGTACCCACTGCAATATAGGACCTACAATTCTAGCTTCCGAACGTTATGCTTGATGGTGATCTGGGAGTCTCAATCTACCCGCAACGCCGACGGTAACTGTAATGATGTTGCTCATGAAACGTCTGTAAGAGTACTGGTATACGATGTCGGTAAATACAAAAGCTCCTCGCGCTGGGCGGGGAGCTTTTGTGTCTGGTTACTTATCGATTCTGCACCGAGCTCGATCGACAAATACAGAGCTTACGAGTGACCGTCGAAGACTGGTCGAACTAACCGTATCGTCAGACCTTATAAAATGAATATCTTAGTTCAAAGGGTTTCCTATGGAACATATTGATGTTTCACGTGGAACAATAACCACATTATATTGGCTTATGCTAGCAATTTTATACAGTATGGTGCCCCCGCTTGGACTTGAACCAAGATCCCAGGCTTAGGACGCCCATGTTCTATCCAGTTGAACTACGGGGACCATATGCATGTGTCGCAAAACATCGTTAACGCGCTGTGGTATAATGCGAACAGTAAGCGAACACAGTATAGTCTTTGTCTAGCCTTAGGGTCAATATGCAAATGGAATTTCTTATCGTCATTTTCTTACTCGTCGTCACTCTGGGTGCTTTGGGTTTTATCGTTTTACGCCTATTAACTCAAAAAACTGCAGATCCAACGATCGCTTTGCTTGAGCAACTGAACGTCATGCGCAAGGAGCTGTATGACGGGCAAGACAAGGGACGGGTCGAAATGCAATCCCAACTTGGCCGTGTGAACGACCAGGTCTATAAGGGTATGAGCGATTCGCAAAAGGCCATGCAGACGCAATTCGCACAGACCTCCAAGATCATCGAAGACATCACACTCCGACTCACCACGCTCGACGCTACGAATAAACAGGTGCTGGACTTCTCATCGCAGCTCCAAAGCCTCCAGGACGTCTTAAAGAACCCCAAAGGCCGTGGGATCTTGGGAGAATACTTCCTCGAGACCGCGCTCAAGAATGTTTTGGCACCTGAGCACTACAAAATGCAATATAAATTTGCAAACGGAGAGATCGTTGACGCCGCGGTCTTACTCGACGGTAAAATTATTCCGATCGATTCCAAGTTTAGTTTGGAAAACTACAACCGCTTAGCAGTCGAGCAGAATCCCGAAGCTCGCGAGAAGCTCGAAAAGACCTTCTTGAACGATTTGAAACTGCGTATCCAAGAAACCGCTAAGTATATTCGCCCCGAAGAGGGAACAATGGACTTTGCTTTCATGTTCATTCCTCACGAAGCCGTCTATTACGATCTGCTCGTCAATAAAATCGGTTTGATCGCTGACGAAACCGATAGCCTCATCGCCCGAGCCGCCTCAAAATATCGCGTCATCATCGTCTCACCAACATCCTTCTTTGCCTTCTTGCAGACTGTATTACAAGGTCTCCGAGCTTTGAAGATCGAAGAAAGTGCCCTCATGATTCAGAAACAAGTCGAAGAACTCGGCAAACACATGCGTGCCTACAACGAGTATCACGGTAAAGTCGCCAAAAATCTTGCAACCACAGTGAATCAGTTCAATTTATCCTCTGGCGAGCTCCGTAAGATAAGTAAGGACGTGAATAAAATTACTGTCGGTAAAGGTGGGGAAGTAATTGAAACAGAGATCGTGGAGCTACCAGTAATCGAGTAAACGTCTAAACATAAAACCGCCTGATCGGCGGTTTTGTGTTTGGGCTTACTTTTTGGTGAGCTTATTCAAGTGCGCCATGGCGCGGCTCTTTACGCGAGCGGCGGCGTTCTTCTTGATGAGGTTCTTGCCGACAGCTTTGTCGAGAGCCTGGCCAAGATCACTTACCAATTTCTTGGCTTCGTCGAGCTTGTTAGCGGCCAACAACTTACGGAAGTTGCGGCGCATGTAATCGATGCCTTCGCGCATTTGCTTGTTGCGACCGGCGCGGACAATGCTCTGGCGTAAGGCCTTTTTGGCGTTTTGGAGATTTGGCATACTGCATTACTGGTCCTCCCCCTTGCCCCCTCCCTTAACGGGAGGGGGTAGCGAGAGTAAGTGATAAAAAGTAGGCGTAGGATAGCCGAGAAGCTAAGAAACGTCAAGAAACCTTGAGGAAGCTCGACACCAATCGATCAACCGAAATATCCGGGGCCAGGCCGGTTTTCATGGATTTATCTAGTTTGAAGGCTAATCCATGCAAGGATTCAAGCTTTGTCTGCGACCAGGCCCGGACCTCGGTCAGAAGTTTTTGCGCGACAAACGGATGAATCGACAAAGCGTCAGCAATGTCCTGTTTCATGGCCTTGGGGTTACGATCGACAACGTCACGAGCCTGGATAAGCAAGCGGATCTGGCGCAAAAGCATGCCAAAGAGCTGAAACTCGTCCGCGCCAGCCTCACGCTCTTCGGCGAGCTTGCCGAGGGCTCGGGCTGACTGACCAGACGACAAGGCGTCCATAAAGGCAAAAATATCTTCCTGCGACTCGACTCGAACCAGTTCGGTGATCATTTTCTGATCAATCGGAATGCCATTTGCGTACGCAGCAAGTTTTTGCAGCTCAGCATCGATTCTCCAGCTATCGGCTCCCGTTCGTGACAATAACGCCGATAACATCGCTGGCATCAAAATAGCTCCGTGAAACTTAGCTCGACTCATGGCCCAAGTTGTCAGCTCGCCGCCCTCAAGCTGAGGGAGTGGGTAAGTGTAAACATCGGGAATGTCCTTCAAGGCCTTAAAAATTTCTGACTTCTCAAGCGTCGCTGGTGCCACAGCGTCAGCAAAAATAAGAATCGTCGAACTCGGCGTCCGGGAAAAACCCTCAACCCAGGGCTTTGACTCAGCTTTCTTTAGCGACGACACGAGACCACGCACAATGACCATGCGTTTTTCAGACAAAAACGGTGAGGCCTGAGCTGCTCCGATAACTGCACCGCGTTCAGCCTCAAAACCATCACGAATCACAAATTCATCGACATTCATGCCGGCTGCATCGAATTTCTCAGTAAATTTCTGACGCATGTCCAAAGCGCGCTCCTTAACGCGTAGGGCATCATCGCCGTAGATGAAGATGATCATAAGCGGTAAAGACGGCCGTCTGTGCGGTATGGTAGCCTGTTCATTAAGCCTATGCAAAAGTATCCCATCATCGCCCTCGTGGGCCCAAGCGGGGGAGGCAAAACCTCCTTACTCCTCGAGATGATCAGGCGCTATCCCGATCTTTGCGCCCCTATCAAATCGAAAGTCACCAGAGCGCGAAGAAATGAACAGGACGGCATTTTTTACGACTTTGTAACGCCCGAAGAATTTGCCAAACTCGACGCCGAAGGTCGCCTATTCCAACAAATGCGTTTCGGCGGCCATCGTTACGGTTGCGATCGCGAGCAAACAGATGCCATCGTGGCGCAGAAAATGGGTCTAGTGGTCCTGATCCAACAATCGGTAGTCGATTTTAGAAACGCGGGCTATCGCGTGCACTTGGTTCAGATCATCCCTGAAGGTCATCACCCCAGAAACGAGGCTCAACGTATCCGTGACGATGAGGAACGAGCCAAGATTCAGCTTGATTACGACACCACGATCATCAACTCATTCACTCCGGGGGGCTTCAAAAAGGCTACCGATGCCCTGGCGAAAGCTATCGAAACGATTACTTAATGTCTCCCCAACGTTTTTCACTACCAACATCAACCACAAGTGGTACATCGAGATCGATCACCGACGCCATCAAGGAACGAACTTCTTTCTCAAGTTTCGGAACATCGTCTACAGCCACCTCAAATACAAGTTCATCGTGAACCTGAAGCAACATTTTGGCATCAATTTTAGCCCTACCTAGCCAATCGGCAATCTTAATCATGGCCATTTTCAAAATATCGGCCTGAGTTCCCTGAATCGGCATGTTTACCGCCATACGCTCGGCGGCGGCCACGAGTTGCGGTACTCCAGAGCTTATATCCGGCAAATAACGACGGCGTCCGAACAGAGTCTCAACGTACCCATCTTCACGGGCCTTCCGTTTCATCGAATCCATATACTCATGAACAGCTGGATGGACTTGAAAATAACGTTCAATGAATTGCTTAGCCTCGGCATAGCTCAAGCCAGTAGCTCGTGCCAGAGAGTGCGCCCCAACTCCGTAAAGAATACTGAAGTTAATCGCCTTAGCAGCTGCACGTTGATCTTTGGTGACCTTGTCTTCTGCCACCTCCCAAACCTCGGCAGCAGTACGGCGGTGAACATCAACACCTTCCTTGAAAGCACCAATAAACGATTCGTCCTTGGCCATGTGGGCAGCCAAACGCAGCTCGATCTGCGAATAGTCGGCTGACAGCAAGACCCTGCCCTTATCGGCAATAAAAGCCCTGCGGATCTCAAGCCCGAGCTCGCTCCGAATCGGAATATTCTGAACGTTAGGGTTGGACGATGATAAACGACCAGTCGCCGCCACGGTCTGACTAAACGTGGTGTGAATACGGCCATCAGCAGCTACGAGTTCTGGCAAAGTGTCAGCGTAGGTCGACTTTAACTTCGCAACCTCGCGATATTCTTCGATCAAGGCAATGATCTCGCTCTCCTCGGCCAGCTTTTCAAGTTCGGGAGCGGCTGTTGAGAAGCCATTCTTCGTTTTCTTGATGCCCTTAGTCGGCAAGCCAAGATCGACAAACAAAATATCGGCCAGCTGGGCAGGGGAGTTGATGTTGAATTCCTTGCCGGAAAATTTGTAGATCTTTTTTGTCAGCGATTCGAGTGTCTTAGCAAAATCTTCACCGAGTTGCACCAATTTCTTCTTGTCGACAAGAATACCGTCGCGCTCCATGCGGAAAAGAATGCGCACGAGCGGCGCCTCTATGTCGCGATACAACGAAGCCATGCCGTCAGTCTGCAATCGACCCACGAGTTTATCGGCCAGTTGAAGCAAAAGCGCGACGCGATCGATAATCGGCGTGCTCGCCGACACGGTTAAGTTCAAATGATCTTGAACGACCTCTTCAAAGCTGAAATCTCGGCTCGATGACAACAAGTACGCGGCCAACATGGTGTCGACAATCTCAGTATTCGCAAAAACCTCCTCCGAATGGACCTCGACGCGTGCCAAGGCATGCATTGCCTGCTTCAGGTCATGAGCGATGACCACTGTACAGCCCTTGAGGAACTCGGCCACCTCAACTAAAGCTGCAGCTTGAGGCTCTTCAGTCACAAACGCACCCTTACCATCGCTAATTGCCACCCGAGCCACGCCTCCCCCAAACAAATCAGTAGCTTTCGACTCAACGATCAACGCCACGCGCTTAGTATCGAGCTCACGCAAACTCTTCACCTCGTGTAAGGTCAATGAGCTCTTGCCGCGCTTCTTGCCGTCCCCTCCAGCCACCTGTCCTGAGCGAAGGCGAAGGATGGTGGAGCCAGAGGTGGTCGTCACTTCATTGCCCTTACCCTCGTAGCGCTTAATCAACGACTTAAACTCATAATCGCGGAACAACCCAAGTAATCGCTCGGTATCCGGCTTACTCGTAATGGTTTGCTCAAGATCAAATTCTTTAAGCGGCACGTCGCGCACAATCGTCACCATGCGACGCATGAGGTGAATGGTGTCCTCTTGTCCTTTAAGCTTCTTAACGTACTTCTCTGGCAACGTTCCGGCCTTCATGGCCTCGAGCAAACCGTCGACCGTGCCGTACGCCTTCAAAAGTTCGGCTCCGCTCTTAGCACCAATACCGGCCACGCCCGGAAGGTTATCGGAGGTATCACCAAGCAAGGTCTTCAAATCGATCAACTGAGCAGGCGTCAGGTCGTAGCGCTCTTTGATAGCCGCCTCGTCGTAAATCTTGACCTCAGACAAACCTTTAATGAAAAACACGACCTTGGTTTTCGGCGACACCAACTGCAAACTGTCGAGATCGCCAGTAACAATCAAGGTCTCGATGTTGCCAGTGTCTTCATTCATCTTGGCGACGGTACCGAGAATATCGTCTGCCTCAAAACCCTTTACCGAAAAAGAGGGAATGCCGTACGCAGCCAGAATGTCTTGAATAATTGGGATCTGAGCGTAGAGCTCGTCCGCTTTCTTTTCACGAGTAGCCTTGTACTCCTTATATTCCTCGTTACGGAAAGTTCCTCCCGGTAAATCCCAAGCCACAGCCATGTAGTCCGGCTTGTAAGCCGACAACATTTTCTCGATCACGTTGGTAAAGCCGTAAGCAGCATTAACGACTAGGCCGTCCTTGGTCGTCAGCGGCGGAATAGCATGCCAGGCGCGGTGCAATAGAGCGTTACCGTCCAGGATAATGAACTTCTTGGGGGAGGATTCCATATGGGAGAAGTGTAATGGAAAGAAGAAGCCCCCGCCAGACGTGCTGACGGGGGCCCGAGCGCCGAAGCGCCCTCCTTTCCGGCCGAAACCGGGGGAGAGATCATGTACACCGACGACTTGGTCATCGGTGAGATGTAGAGGGAACGTGCCGACCAGCTAGTGGCCGCCGTCCATGAGGTCGATCGAGCCGGTCGTGCCCTTGCGGACGCCCTGGCCGATGCCCTTGTCGATGTCGACGTGGCCGCCGTCGACGAGCTTGTTCGAGAAATATCCCTGCATGTGTTTGGTCCTAGCCTTGGTCTAAGTAGACTAGGCTAGCCAATTTATAGCTGATGATAAAGGAAAAGTCTACAATGTGATGTCGTCTAACCCGAAACGGCTATGTGGGGCCCAGGCCTTGCAAAAGATGATTTTTCCTGCTAGACTACCCCTCGCAAAGTGCCATTCGCAAGTACGATTGGTTCGCAATGCGAGCGTATTAAAATTTCGATATGCAAGGCGCGGGGAAGCCGAGACCGAGGCGTATGTAACCATACGGTGAGGTCGAGGCGGGGCCCCGCAACGCAGCAGATCGGAATTTTAATAGCGAGCAATACATGGTGGCTATGGTGAAATGGTTATCACAAAGGCTTGTGGTGCCTTTAGTACGGGTTCGATCCCCGTTAGCCACCCCAGAAAAACCCCTCGAGCACGAGGGGTTTTTCTTTTGTTTACTTGCTTTTTGTAACGGTATGCTGAATCTGCATCATTAGCTTGGCGTCGATGTTGCCCGCCGGTTGCCCAAAACTCTGAAAATTGGGTGCGTAATTGAGCAACTCAACCGCACCTCGCAAACTTGATGGCGCAAGGTGAGCATATCTTTCCGTCATGAGGACCGTGCTGTGGCCCAAGAGGTCCTGGATAGCGCGCATGCTCACGCCGCGTTGTACGAGCGCAGAGGCGAAGGTATGCCGAAGAACGTGCCAAGATAGCCCCTTGATGCCCGCGTAACGAGCTGCGCGATCTAAGTGAGGTCTAACGATGTGATAGGGAGCCAGGACGCCGTCAACGGAAAACACCAATCCGTTATTTCGATTCCTTACGCGGTTAAGTGCCTCAAAGGCTGCATTACAGAGAGGTAGCCGACGGAACTTATTACTCTTGGGGGTACCGACCACGCCACGTGTTACCGAGCGCCGAATTGTCAGGATCCTTTGGCTCAAGTCGATATCATCCCACTGGAGGGCTAATAACTCGCCTACGCGTAGTCCAGTATTCAGTCCTACGACTACCATTTCTCGCCATGGAGATTCCATGGGTGCGGCAAGTAATCGATTTGTTTCTTCATCGCTGAGAAACCTTGGATCTTTGCGCATGGGCCGAAACCATTTTATTTTCGGGACCTTTTCCATGTAGCCCCAATCCTTAGCCGTAATGAGTGCCTTGCGAAGCACCGTCAGATGATTATTGATGGTCTTACGGGACAACTCCAATGCAATCATCCGAGCCTTGTACTTCTCGATCTGACCTGAGGCTATAGAGTCGAGGGAACACGATCCGAAAAACGGGAGAAGGTGATTGTTCAAGATGCTCCTCTTGCCAACGCGTTCCGATTCTTTGTTGTTCGGGTCCACATAAAGACGTAACCATTCCGGAATGTAGTCAGCGAACGTAACCTGTTTTACTGTCCGAAAAATTTCGTCGATTGTCATGCCTTTAGCTAATAGAGCACGCAGTGAGGCTTCATAAGCCATCGCACCCTTTTTACTATTTTCTGGACTTCGTTTGCGCACACGTTCACGCGCGTGACGAAAATCAACCCACCAACTATTCCTCATTAATCTTGTGCTCATACTCATTCAATGACTTCCACGAGACACGTCGCCAAATACTCCTCAACATCCGATCGTCGGAAACGCAGATGCCGAGAAAGCTGGTAAAAGCGAATGCGACGGCGCTCCACCAGGCGGTAGACGCTTTGTATTGAGATACCAAGATAATCAGCCAGCTGTTTTACGCTGAGCAATTCCTTGGACGTAGATTGTGGCTCGTGGGAGCCTTGCATATTCAATTGTGAGAGAGCGGGTTCTCTGAGGACGGTTTTACCCGTCTATAGGCCCCCGAATCATCCCTCGAAAATGGGTTTTGAGAAAGCGTTTTAATACCCGTGACCCGCTAAGCGATCTACGACGGCCTTTCCTGCCTGTTTCATCTTGATGCGACGGCTGAGCCAGCGTTGATGATGTTTTGTGAGCCGTCCTTTCCAGTACTTGCTGCGCCTGTCCAGATATTGGTCCTCGGCTCTATTATCGAGCTGCAGAAAGCGTATAAGCGCTCCCACGTGCCCTACATGCGTGGTCTGTGAGCTTCTGTAACCTAAACCGTGGCATAGC
>ERZ1292630.576-Hain-H41-02um-R3-576-length-37472-cov-26_pt1 | contig 24489 bp, 23 predicted proteins | sample MGYA00564408_ERZ1292630 | MGnify/ENA primary metagenome ERZ1292630 (study PRJEB36523, sample SAMEA6512641) | groundwater metagenome | collected 2019-01-08 | study: AquaDiva: Metagenomics assemblies of 32 groundwater samples
AAACTGAGACACTCAATCAGCCTGAGATCATCAAACTGAAACAAGCTATTGCTGCAGGTGTGGTGCATTAACATCCGGTTTTGTGTTTGATAGCAAACCAAACTCATACTCAGAACTTGGTCTCTGCAGAGTGATAAGCTTTATGATCGTATTTAATCATGATTTGTCTGTTTGGATATGAAGAGGTAAACTTCAGGTAAATTTCTGCTTATTCCTTAATCAGGGGCTGAAATTTAATTTTAAAACTGTATAAAGGAGTTTTCTGATGAGAAAAATGGTTAAATTATCTTTAATACTTTCAATATTATTTCTATTCTCGTCTCAAGCTGTAGCAGCAGATAGTTATATTGGTAATTCAGGTGAGAAGTTTGTAACCGGTATTGCTAATGTGGCCACTGGATTTATGGAACTGCCTAAAAATATTATTCTAACCGGCCAAAAAGATGGACCGATTCATGGCATTACTATCGGATTGGCAATGGGTATTATGCATACTGTAGGTCGTACTACAATTGGTGCGCTGGATATGGTTACTTTTCTGATCCCAACCAAGCCATCGGTTAACCCACCTTTTATTTGGGATGATTTCTCGAGGGAAACCTCCTATTAATCTGTCGGCAGCTTTGCTGCTTCGATCCTTTAAGCAGTAAAGCTCAAGAAGGAACATCTCGATACGCCAGTTGAGATGTTCCTTTTTTCTGAATGAAAACGCCGTATGAATGAAATGATACGGCGCTTTCTAAATGATCAAGGAATGGAATGGGATAATTTTTCAGTGTTGGGCTTCCAAAGCTGCAATTCTCTCTTCCAATGGCGGATGCGACATAAACAAGCTTTTTAATCCGGAGCCGATGCCGCCGGAAATACCAAAGGCAGCTAATTGATCCGGTAAATGAGGTTGCTTGACGGTTGATTGCAGGCGCCGCAAAGCAGCGATCATTTTGTTTCTGCCCGCAAGGCTGGCGCCACCCGCATCAGCACGAAATTCGCGTTGACGGCTAAACCACATCACAATAATACTGGCCAATATACCCAGCACAATTTCAGCAACGATGGCTGTGATCCAGAAAGCAGGGCCGTGTCCATTTTCTGTTTTGAATACAACACGATCTACAGTATGACCAATCACGCGCGATAAGAAAATCACAAATGTATTGACCACCCCTTGGATCAGGGCCAATGTCACCATATCACCATTGGCGACGTGGCTGACTTCATGAGCCAGAACAGCTTCAGCTTCATCCTGGCTCATAGTATTTAACAGGCCGGTGCTAACAGCAACCAATGCATTATTCTTTGACATGCCGGTAGCAAAAGCATTGATATCCGGTGCATGATAGATGGCCACTTCCGGCATATCAATACCGGCTGCTTTTGCTTGACGTTGCACGGTGCTAACCAGCCAATGCTCTTGTGCATTACGCGGCATCTCGATGACTTGTGCGCCAGTAAATCGTTTTGCTGTCCATTTTGACATGGCAAGTGACATAAATGAGCCACCAAATCCAAATACCGAAGCAAACAGCAGCAGGGAATTGATATCCAGCCCCATTCCTTGTTCATCCAGGATTCTTTCAAATCCGAACAATCGCAGTGTAATGCTTAAAACAACGATAATGGCCAGATTAGTTGCCAAAAAGAGAATAATTCTTTTCATTCACTTACTCCATAGTGTCAATATAAACCAAAACAAAGCTATTTTTGATATGAGATCTATTGCTCTATTTTCAAGAGAGTTGCGCATGAAACTGCTATCGACAATTAATGCAGAGTTAGGTGCAGAATTTCTAAGAGAGTTCAGCTATATTTGGCTTGATCGGAACAAGGCTGTTGCTCATATGAGACCAGAAATTGATTTTTGTATGGTAGCCTTCAGATTAATATTCGATAGATTGAGTGCTTCTGACAATCTGAAACAGTATCTCATCGTGTTTGATCATACCCAGATCACTGCGAGCACGTTCTTCAATTGCTTCAATGCCTTGCTTTAAATCATTAACCTCTGCTTCAAGCATGTTATTGCGATTCTGAAGCATTAAGTTATTGCCGCGCGCAACAATGACATCCTGCTCCACTTGCCAGACTTTCAGCCAGCTTGCTTTGCCAAGCCATAATGGGTATTGCATTAAGGTAATCAGCAGTAGCAATGTAAAGGAAAGGAATTTCATTATTTAAGTTGATAAAATGCTCTCCGGCCGGCATAGTTTGCCGCATCACCCAAATCCTCTTCAATACGTAGTAATTGATTGTATTTGGCAAGACGATCAGAGCGAGAAAGTGAGCCTGTTTTTATTTGTAATGCATTGGTTGCAACAGCAATATCGGCAATGGTGGTATCTTCAGTTTCCCCGGATCGGTGTGAGATTACGGCAGTGTAGCCGGCGCATTTCGCGGTCTCGATAGCTGAAAGTGTCTCGGTCAGTGTGCCGATTTGATTGACCTTGATAAGTATGGAATTAGCAATGCCACGTTTAATGCCTTCCTGCAGGATTTTTGCATTGGTGACGAATATATCGTCACCGACCAGTTGAATAGATTTACCCAATTTGTTGGTCAACAACTCCCATCCATTCCAATCATGTTCGCTCATACCGTCTTCTATACTGATAATAGGATATTTATCGACCCATGAGGCAAGATAATCAACAAATTGAGTTGAGGTCAGGTGTAGGCCATCCGAGGCCAGATGATATTTGCCATCCTGAAAAAATTCTGAACTGGCGCAATCAACACCAATAGCGACATCCTTGCCTGCTTGATAACCTGCCTGATCAATGGCTTGCACAATCAATTGTAATGCGGCTTCATTATTGGCCAGATTAGGTGCAAACCCACCTTCATCGCCCACTGTGGTCGGCATATTTTTTTCGTTAATGAGTTTCTTAAGAGCATTAAAAACTTCTGCGCCGCAACGGATGGCATCATGAAAGTTTTGTATGCCTAGAGGGACAATCATAAACTCCTGCATATCGATATTATTGTTGGCATGCGCACCTCCATTAATCAAGTTCATCAGCGGTACGGGCATGGACATCAGGCCTGCGCCACCGAGATAACGATATAGAGGCAGACCGGATTCTTCAGCGGCAGCTTTGGCAACGGCCAGTGAGACAGCTAGAATGGCATTGGCGCCAAGCCGGGATTTGTTTTCCGTCCCATCCAGATCGATCAGGGCTTGATCAATGAAGCTTTGATCCACAGCGTCCAAACCCATTAATGTTTCGGAAATTTCGGTGTTAACATTTTCAACCGCTTTGAGTACACCTTTGCCTGAGTAGCGTTGTTCATCCCCATCTCTTAGTTCCACCGCTTCTTTGGTTCCAACGGATGCTCCAGAAGGAACCGATGCGCGGCCTAACACGCCTGATTCCAGCAGTACATCGGCTTCAATGGTTGGATTGCCGCGAGAATCAAGAATTTCACGGGCGATGACATCTACTATTGCACTCATGCTACATTTTCCCTGTATTGTTTGGTTGGCGATATTTCTGATATTTATACTGTAACGATAGGTATCTTATAATATTTCAGGTTCTGATTCTGAATTTATACTGATTGGTGTACTTGATTATGATTCAACTTGTTATGCTTTTTTAAAATAAATGTGAGGCTATTAATCTTCAATTACCATCAAATTGATCCTAAAAATATCTATGAATTATTATTTACTGCATGTATTTTTTCATCTCCGGCAAGTTGGCGATTATTGGAAAAACTAATGGCTGCCTGTACATAGGATTTAAATAACGGGTGACCCATTCTTGGCGTGGAAGTAAACTCTGGATGAAATTGACAGCCAAGAAACCACGGGTGTTCGGTTTCAGGAAGCTCTATCATTTCACACAGGTCTTCTTCACTGGATAAACCACTGACGCAAAGTCCTGCTTGTTCCAATCTGGGGATATATGCACTATTAACTTCATATCGGTGGCGATGACGTTCAACAATTTTATCTGAACCATATGTTTTCCAGGCCAAAGAGCCTTTCTTCAAAATGCATTCCTGTCCACCCAGGCGCATGCTGCCACCAATATCCGAATTTTCGTTTCTGGTTTCAACGTGTCCATCACGCGTACGCCATTCAGTAATCAATCCAATGACTGGATAAGGGGTGTCAGGATTAAACTCAGTACTGTGGGCGCTTTTCATGTTGGCTTTATTACGTGCATATTCTACAACAGCCAATTGCATGCCCAAACAGATCCCCAGATAGGGAATACGGTTGATGCGCGCAAAATTAATAGCCATCATCTTGCCTTCAACGCCGCGTTTACCAAAGCCCCCGGGAACCAGGATTGCATCCATATGGGCCAAGCATTCAGCGCCATCTTTCTCGATATTTTCAGAATCAATATAGGTAATATTAATTTGACTGTTGGTATGAATGCCTGCATGGATTAAAGCTTCAGACAGAGATTTATAGGATTCGGTTAAATCGACATACTTGCCGACTATTGCGATGGTAACGGTGTACTTGGGATGCTCCAGTGCATAAACCAATTTTTTCCAGATACTTAGATCGGCGGGCTTGGCAAGAATATTTAATTTATGGCAAATAATTTCATCCAGCATTTGCTCATGCAGCAAAGCTGGGATTTTATAGATACTGTCTACGTCAATGGCCGATATCACCGCCTCTTCCTGTACATTGGTAAAGAGTGCTATTTTCCGGCGCTCTTCCTTAGGTACTTCGCGGTCTGAGCGGCATAATAAAACATCAGGCTGTATGCCAATTTCCCGTAATTCTTTTACGGAGTGTTGTGTGGGTTTGGTTTTTAGTTCGCCGGCCGAGCCAATATAGGGTAATAAAGTAAGGTGGATGAAGCACGTATCAGTGCGTGGATTCTGCACAGCCATCTGACGGATTGCTTCCAGAAAAGGCAGGGATTCGATATCACCGACTGTACCACCAATCTCGATAATGGCAACTTGCGCATCACCCACGCCAGCTTGGATATATCGTTTTATTTCATCGGTAATATGCGGGATAACCTGTACCGTGCCGCCGAGATAATCACCGCGCCTTTCCTTGCGGATAACGCTTTCGTAGATTTGACCCGTCGTGAAGTTATTATGTCTGGACATACGGGTGCTGATGAAACGTTCATAATGACCCAGATCAAGATCAGTTTCGGCGCCATCTTCGGTCACAAATACTTCGCCGTGTTGAAATGGACTCATGGTGCCAGGATCTACATTGATATAAGGGTCCAACTTGAGCATGGTTACTGTGATACCGCGCGTCTCAAGCAATGCGGCCAGAGATGCGGCAGCAATGCCTTTGCCTAAGGAAGATACAACACCGCCAGTCACAAAAACATATTTGGTCATAAGTGACTGCAATAATCAGAATAATCTATAAGAACAATCAGATAGCTTTTGTATGGCATTTGAGTGGACAGTGTTATCCAGTGTTTATTAGTGAATTTCAGCAAGTAACCTATTCATCATTTGCTCAGCTTGGTAGCGATAATTACCACCAAAAAGATTCAAATGATTCAGAACGTGATAAAGGTTATAAACCACTTTGCGTATATTATACCCGGAATCCAGTGGATAATCATGCCGGTAAGCAGAATAAAAATTGGCTGGGAAACCGCCAAAAAGCTCGGTCATGGCGATATCGGTTTCACGATCACCATAATATACGGCAGGATCAAATAAAACCGGATTTCCCATTTCGTCATATGAATAATTGCCGCTCCACAGATCACCGTGTAACAGTGAAGGAACAGGTGATACACCTGAAAAAAACTTGTTCAGATTAATGAGCAATTGCTCACCCAGATTTTGCAGTTTTCCGTTAAATCCATGGATTCTGGCCAGATCTAATTGATAGCCTAGGCGATGAGTCTGCCAAAAATATATCCAGTCTGAAGAAGTTGTATTTATTTGTGGCGTTTGTCCGATCGTATTATTGCGAACCCAGCCAAATTGATTGGAAACGACGCGGTGCATGGCGGCAAGTTGTATACCCAGATCGGATGCGTTTCGATGAGCGCTGTTGTGAATGGTCAGATATTCCAGAACTAACCATGCATAGTGATCATTTTGTCCAGAGCATACCGGTAACGGGACACGCAAAGTATGCGATTGATGAATTTCCATTAAACCAGCGGCTTCCGCTTCAAACATGGGAAGACTATTTGTCGTATTTAATTTAACAAAATAGCGTTGAGCGCCATCTGCGATACGATAAGTTTGGTTAATACAGCCGCCACCGATCGCATTTGTCTCTTTTACCTTAAAGTGACAGTTTGTAGCGGTAGAAATTTGCTTGCTGATTTCACCCCATGCATGCACGTTTTAATCTTCTATAACTCTAACCATTCTTTGGCTTTTTGAATGGCTGCCTGTACCTGTTCGGGTGCGGTGCCGCCGATATGTTTGCGGCTACCCATGGAACCTTCCAGTGTTAAGACAGCAAAAATATCAGATTCAATTTGCGGAGAGAATTTTTGTAATTCACTCAGCTCAATTTCGTTGAGATCGCTGCCTTTTTGCTCTGCATACTGAACTGTTTGGGCCACAATCTCGTGCGCATCGCGAAAAGGAATGCCTTTTTTAGTCAGATAATCAGCCAGATCAGTGGCCGTTGCATAACCACGCAATGCTGATGAGCGCATCACCTCTGGGTTGACGTGAACACCCGTAAGCATGTCTGCATAAATTCGCAAGGTGTCCATCAGAGTATCGACAGTATCAAAAAGAGGTTCTTTATCTTCTTGATTATCCTTATTATAGGCAAGTGGCTGAGCTTTCATTAACGTGAGTAGTGCAACCAAATGACCATTGATACGGCCAGTTTTGCCACGGACTAATTCCGGCACATCAGGGTTTTTCTTCTGCGGCATAATGGAAGAGCCGGTGCAAAATCGATCCGCCAATTGAATAAAACCGAATGATGGATTCATCCACAAAATGAATTCTTCAGACATGCGGGACAAATGAGTCATGATTAAAGATGCGCAGGCGCTAAATTCAATGGCGAAATCCCGGTCTGAAACTGCATCCAATGAGTTTTCACAGATTCCTTCAAAGCCCAGCAGTTCTGCGACCAGTTCACGGTTGATGGGGTAACTGGTGCCAGCCAGTGCTGCGGCTCCCAATGGCAATTGATTCACCCGTTTTCTACAGTCGGTGAGTCTCCCAATGTCTCGTTTTAACATTTCAAAATAAGCCATTAGGTGATGACCAAATGAAATGGGCTGCGCTACCTGTAAATGTGTAAAGCCTGGCATAACGGTATGGATATGTTGTTCTGCCAGGTCTAACAAAGCATGTTGCATTGCCTTGATCAGATGGATAATCTCATCAATCGAAGCGCGTAAAAAGAGTCGAATATCAGTGGCGACCTGATCATTACGTGAACGAGCGGTATGTAATCGTTTACCTGCGTCACCAATCAAAGTGGTCAGACGTTTTTCAATATTTAAATGAACATCTTCAAGTGCTTGTGACCAGATAAATTGATTATTGCGGATTTCATCACGAATTTGATTTAAGCCTTGCTCAATGGCGATCCAATCTGCATGGCTGATAATTCCTTGCGCTGAAAGCATCTGCGCATGGGCTAATGATCCCTGAATATCATATTCGGCTAATCGTTGATCAAAACTCACTGAAGCTGTATAGCGTTCTACAAGTTCCGAGACAGGTTCATTAAATCGTCCCGACCAGGTTTTTTTGTTATTTTCCACTGATGAGTTTTTCTCCATTTAAATTGCTATAATTCTTTGCCGGGAGTATGAATGAATTTGATGATTTGGCGTTCTTTGAGCGTAAAGTTTTTATTAAGTACAGATTCTGGAGAAGCGTAAATTATAAAACATAAATGCATGGCTGTTTATTGTGCTATATCTTTGCACTTCTTCAAGCGTTATGTGCTTTACAATTAATTATAAAAACAATAAGTTATATTTATTTTACTTTTAATGAAGCGAGCGGTAAATAAATTTTATTGATACACATTACTTTTCCTGCCATCTATACAAGGAGTTATCCATGACGGATCAAAGCAAGCAGAATCAAAATAAGCAAACTGAACAATCAAAGGCGACAACTTTATTCTCATTATTAAGTGCAAAGTTTGAGCCATTGGCTAAAATTCCTAACATGCAGTTGCCTATCTGGTATGGCTTGGTGTTTTTGGGGATCATTGTAATCATTTTTGCTTGGAAACTCATTGCCGTCAGTAAAGTTGAATCTGATATGGCCAAGAAACTTGAGAATGAACGTGTTGTGATCATACAACAAGCCCGTGAATACGCTGATCAACAGTATATCAAGGAAGAAGAGCGATTTGGACAGGTTTTATCCTGGGCCGTGCGTGGAGAGCTGATTCGTAACAATATCGAACAAATAGATCAGTATTTGAGTGAAATCGTCAAAATGAAGGATACCGAACGGGTTGTTTTGATTGGCGATGATGGTCAATTACTGGTTTCAACCGATAAAAGGCTTGAAGAAGCTAAAGGGGTGGAAATATTTCCTAAGGAAATATTAAATCTCCAGAAAATAACCATTAAATCAGATGTGGATGGTAAAAAGATCCTGGTGGTTCCAGTCATGGGGCTGAATAAGAAAATTGCTACTGTTGTCGTTAGTTATAAACTGCCGAAACTTTAATTCCGCTGACGGAATAGCAATTTATTAACTGATATTGCAAAGGCCTTTGATCAAATTCAAAGGCCTTTTTAGTTAATACGTCTGATTTGTGCGCCCAAAGCGGATAATTTCTCTTCAATATTCTCATACCCACGATCCAAGTGGTAAATGCGGTCAATGATTGTTTCGCCTTGTGCAATCAATCCGGCAATCACCAGGCTGGCCGATGCGCGTAAATCGGTTGCCATGACATGCGCGCCATCCAGTTGTGGAATTCCATACACAATAGCGGCATTGCCTTCCACCTCGATGTTGGCATTCATGCGTTTTAATTCCTGCACATGCATCAGCCGGTTCTCGAAAATAGTTTCGGTGATAATAGCCGTCCCCTCTGCAACACAATTCAGAGACATGAATTGTGCCTGCATATCAGTTGGAAAAGCCGGGTAAGGTGCCGTGCGCAAATTGACCGATTTGGGTTTTGAGTCCATTTTTAGATGAATCCAGTTTTCATTGGCATCAATACAGGCGCCCGCTTCGGTCAGTTTATCCAGAACAGCGTCCAGCAAGCGGGAGTCAGTATTTTTTAAATGAATCTCACCGCCTGCAGCGGTAGCTGCAACCAAGAAAGTGCCCGTTTCGATACGATCAGGCATTACGGTATGTTCTGTACCATACAGCGTTTGCACACCTTCGATCGTAATAACATCAGTACCGGCACCCTGAATGTTTGCGCCCATTGCGATCAGGCAATTGGCGAGATCAATAATTTCTGGTTCCCGGGCGGCATTCTCAAGAATGGTTGTCCCGTCAGCTAAGGTAGCAGCCATCATCAAATTCTCGGTGCCCGTCACGGTTACAATATCAAATACAATACGCGCACCCTGCAATTTCTTTGCAACCGCATGAATATAGCCGTGCCTGATATGAATTTCCGCTCCCATGGCTTGCAGGCCTTTAATATGCTGATCGACAGGCCGCAGGCCGATCGCACAGCCTCCCGGCAATGAAATATTGGCTTCTCCGGCGCGTGCAAGTAATGGACCAAGCACCAGAATCGCTGCCCGCATGGTTTTAACCATTTCATAGGGAGCCACAAGATGAGTCAGATTAGCAGCTGTCAGCGAAACCTCTGATGATCTATGATCGGTGATGCGTGTGCCCATTTGTTCGAGCAGTGATAACATGGTTGTGATGTCCTGCAGCGCAGGAATATTATTTATTTTTAAAGTTTCTTTGGTCAGCAAGGCAGCACATAAAACAGGAAGTGCAGCATTTTTTGCGCCTGAGATGATAATCTCACCGTGCAGTGGTCTACCACCTTGGATAATCAGTTTTTGCATTGAATGAAAGTTTTAAATAAATAATTTATCAGTATCCTTGCCTGGATTGATGCTCAGCTTAAAAACAGCTATCAACCGGTTGAAATGTGACAAAGTTCACTGCATCATAACGTAATAGAGGAATTAAGGTTCTGTTCGTTAGTAACTACTATAACAAAAAAGCATTGAGTAAATTCATTAGGAGAAGAAATGAGTACGCAAATAATCCAAACCCCGGATGCTCCCCAAGCAATAGGCACTTATTCCCAAGCGGTTCGAGTCAGTGGAGGGGATACCGTTTACTTGTCAGGCCAGATTGGGTTGGATGCAACAACCATGCAGATGGTGAATGGAATAGAAGCCCAAATTCAGCAAGTGTTTTTAAACTTGAGTGCTGTGGCTACTGCCAGCGGAGGCAATTTGAATAATATTGTGAAACTAAACATATTTTTAACCGATCTCGAGAATTTTGCACTGGTCAACGAAATTATGGCCAGTTATTTTACTCAGCCTTATCCGGCACGTGCGGCAGTTGGAGTGAAAGCTTTACCACGAGGCGCATTGGTGGAAATGGACGCGGTTATGGTTTTGCAGTCATAGATTTCGATCAATCGATGAATGCGGGATTACCAGCCGTCACGATGACTGCCAGTACCCATGTGCAGGAAAAATTATCCTGTTTAGGTATTCGTAATGAGCTGGATTTGATCCTGCACTTGCCGATCCGGTATGAAGACGAAACCCATCTGTTTCCGATCAGTGACGCTCCCCAGGGTCAGGTGGTGCAAGTCGAGGGCGTGATTATTCATAACGAAGTGGTCATCCGCCCTAGACGGCAATTGGTTTGTCAGGTTGAAGACAGGAGCGGTATCCTGGTGATGCGCTTTCTGAATTTCTATGGCAGTCAGATCAAAACCTATGCTGTGGGAAAGCGTGTGCGGCTGCTGGGCGAGATTCGCAGCGGTTTCTTTGGCGCGGAAATGGTTCATCCCAAATGCCGCATTGTACGTGAGAGTGAATCGCTGGCTGATACCCTGACGCCGGTTTATCCGACTACAGCCGGTTTGACGCAGAAAATTCTGAGTAAGCTGATTGGACAGATTCTGCAGGACGCCCAAAGAAAACAGCACCTGACTGAGACTCTGCCGGAGCAGATCATTAAAAAATATCGGCTGGCGAGCTTTCAGGCCAGTGTGCTGTGCTTGCATAACCCGCCTTCCGATGTGTCGATTGACGCACTACAGACACGCACCCATCCCGCCTGGCAGCGTATCAAGTTTGATGAATTGCTGGCGCAGCAATTATCCATGCGATTGCACTATCGGCAGCGGCGCAGTCATTCCGCACCGGTACTTCCACAAAAGAATCAGTTGGCCAAAAAATTTCTGCAGCAACTTGCCTTTAAATTAACGGCTGCACAGATCAAAGTATCCGCAGAAATCAGCCGTGACCTGGCGGCGGTGCACCCTATGCAGCGCCTGTTACAGGGCGATGTCGGGAGTGGTAAAACAATCGTGGCGGCACTGGCTGCGTTGCAGGCGATTGAAAGTGGTTTTCAGGCCGCCATCATGGCGCCGACTGAAATCCTCGCCGAGCAACATTTTCAGAAATTATCCGCCTGGTTTGAGCCACTGGGGATACGGGTCGTCTGGTTATCCGGCAACCAGAAAAAGAAACAAAGGCAAGCCGCGCTGGATGATATTGCGCTGGGCAATGCGCAACTTGCAGTGGGCACGCACGCCTTGTTTCAGGAGCAGGTGATATTTCATCAGTTGGGTCTGGTCATTATTGATGAGCAGCACCGGTTCGGGGTGCATCAGCGGCTGGCGTTGCGCATGAAAGGCGCACAGGCAAATATGGTGCCGCACCAGCTCATGATGAGTGCCACACCGATCCCGCGCACGCTTTCCATGAGTTACTTTGCCGATCTGGATGTGTCCATTATTGATGAGCTGCCACCCGGCAGGGCGCCGATCGTGACCAAGTTGATTGCCGAGAACCGTCGCAACGAAATTATTGCGCGTATCCAACATGCTTGCCATCAAGGCAAACAAGTTTACTGGGTATGCCCGCTGATTGAAGAATCTGAAACCCTGCAACTCAAAACAGCCATGGAAGCGCACGACAGCTTGAGCAGGATATTCCCGGATTTGAATGTCGGTTTGGTGCATGGCCGATTGTCCACGCAGGAAAAAACGGAGGTGATGACGTCGTTTAAGCGAGGCACTATCCAATTATTAGTGGCGACGACAGTCATCGAGGTGGGAGTGGACGTGCCCAACGCGTCACTCATGGTGATTGAAAATGCCGAGCGCATGGGGCTATCGCAATTGCACCAACTGCGCGGCCGCGTGGGCCGGGGATCGGAGGCCAGCATCTGTATTCTAATGTTTCAGCAACCTTTGTCAGACATTGCGCGTCAGCGGCTTAAGATCATTTTTGAACAATCGGATGGTTTTGAAATCGCCCGCCGGGATTTGCAACTCAGAGGCCCCGGCGAATTTCTCGGTGCGCGCCAGAGTGGAGTGCCGATGTTGCGTTTTGCTGATCTGGAACAGGACGGTCAGTTACTCACCGCAGCGCGGTCAGTGGCTGATGAAATGCTCAATGAATATCCTGATCTGGCGCAACGGCATATCCAGCGCTGGCTCGGTGAAAAAACCGAATATCTGCGGGTATAAGGGATCATAAAATTTTATGAGAAGGGTAAGAAGAAATTGATCACGGGTAGTTCGGGTGCGGTTACGACATATAAATCAATCAAAGTGGGTGGATTTGAGAATTTCCATTGCTTGACGGTGTTTTACGAGAAGCCTAGAATAATTGCTGAAGTTTGGTATGTAACTGTCAGAATTCTTAATAACAAGAGGGTTTCATAACATGTTAAAAAATCGCTTATTATCAATGATTATGGTTGTGTCATTGTTTTCATTGCCCCAGGTGTCTTTTGCAGAGAATGAGTGCAAAAACGATAAGGACTGCAAGGATAACACTGTCTGTGTGTTAGCTGCGAATCCGCCGGTATGTAAACCGCCGCAACCAGCAGGGGAAGCTTGTAAACGGGATGCTGTTTGCGCTTCTGGAAAATGTGATATTCCTGCCGACAAAGATGTAGGAAGCTGCAAATAGAAAGAACGCCAGATTCCAATGAAAAGTGTCTCAAATAAAAGGGGTTTTGCCCCTTTTATTTTTATGGCTAAGCCAACAATGACCCAGCTGTCCTATGAGATAGCCAAGCCAGCGGATCTCTTGTGAACTGATTCCTATTACTTGGCTTTTGCAATTCCCGCTTTGAGACTGTTGTATAATCCTGCTCCAACATTTCTCAGAATGACTTTGCCGGACCTCAGTATAAGAATTCTCATCATGCAGCAATCCCATTTAGTAGCTTTGCCACTATGAACAGCGCCCATCCGTTGGCCTGGTATCCTGCGCTCACTTCTGTTTCATATCACCAACGCAACTGGCTACAGGATCGCGGGTCACTCACGCGCCGGATACAGGATCGATGTACACAGTTCTGCGTGAAACCGGTATTTCAGTCGCTGTGCCGGGTGTATGGCGATGAGCTGGATGTGATGGGATTGCGTCATAGTGAACTGGCGATGGTGCGGGAAGTTTATCTTTATTGCGGAAGCACGCCGGTGGTATTTGCGCATTCGGTTGTCTCCCGCAGGAATCTGCGTGGTGCGTGGCGGGGGTTGAGCGGGCTGGGTAATAAATCATTGGGGACGGTTCTGTTTACCAACCCTAAAATCAAACGAACGCCACTGGAGTTTAAAAAGGTCAGCAGCGGTCATTTTCTGTATGATCGGGCATGTGCCGGATTATCAACGAGACCACCAAGCCTGTGGGCGCGGCGGTCATTGTTTACGTTGCATGGGCAATCACTTTTAGTTACCGAAGTATTTTTACCGAGTATTCTGGATTTACCATTGTGAACGCTTCCGATCGAATTAAAACCTACGCGCAACTCATGCGGTTGGACAAGCCGATCGGTATTCTATTGCTTTTGTGGCCTATGCTGTGGGGATTGTGGTTTGCCGCACAGGGATTGCCGGATTTCCATATTCTCGTCATTTTTGTTCTGGGCACAATACTGATGCGCTCGGCAGGTTGTGTCATCAATGATTATGCGGATCGCAAGATTGACCCGCATGTGGAGCGGACAAAAAACCGCCCGATGGCAGCCGGTAAAGTCAGTTCCAAAGAGGCTTTATTACTGGCAACCGGATTGAGCCTGTGCGCCTTCCTGCTTATTTTGCCTTTGAATCAATTGACCATCCTGCTATCGGTGCCGGCTTTATTTCTGGCGGGTACTTATCCATTCACCAAGCGCTTTTTTGCCATGCCGCAGGCTTATCTGGGCATTGCATTCAGCTTCGGTATTCCCATGGCTTTTGCCGCGCAAACCAATGGCTTGCCGTCCATCATCTGGATACTGATGCTGGCCAATCTGTTCTGGGTGATTGCTTACGATACGGCATATGCCATTGTAGATAAGCCGGATGACCTGAAAATCGGCATCAGAACATCTGCGATTACCTTCGGGCGGTTTGATGTGATGGGGGTGATGGTATGCCATACCCTCTTCATTGCGATCATGCTGGGTATCGGGTCATTGCAGCACATGGGTATGGCGTATTACGCCGGATTGATCGCTGCGGCGGGTCTCATCGGATACCAGTATTCGCTGATTCGTAACCGGGATCGGGCGCTCTGCTTCAAGGCGTTTCTACATAATAACTGGGTGGGGATGGTTGTGTTTGTCGGTATTGCGCTCGATTTTCTCATTTACCCTGGCTGAGGATTAAGTCAATGAAATATAAGGATCTCCGGGATTTCATCGCACAACTGGAAACAATGGGCGAACTCAAGCGTATTCAAACGGAAATTGATCCCGCCCTGGAGATGACGGAAATCTGTGATCGTATCCTGAAAGCACAAGGCCCCGCTGTTTTATTCGAGAATCCAAAAGGGTACAGTATGCCGGTATTGGGTAATCTGTTCGGCACGCCGAAACGGGTGGCCATGGGTATGGGGCAGGAATCGGTCGAAGCATTGCGGGAAGTCGGTAAATTATTAGCTTATCTGAAAGAACCCGATCCTCCCAAGGGATTGAAAGATGCCTGGGACAAGCTGCCGGTATTGAAGCAGGTATTGAACATGGCGCCGAAAGAATTGAGCAGCGCGCCGTGCCAGGAAATTGTGTGGGAAGGCAAAGATGTCGATCTGAGCCGGATACCCATTCAAACCTGTTGGCCGGGCGATGTTGCGCCACTCATTACCTGGGGGCTGACGGTAACCAGAGGCCCCAATAAGCCACGGCAAAATTTAGGGATTTACCGGCAGCAAGTCATCGGCGCCAATAAAGTCATTATGCGCTGGCTGGCGCATCGGGGCGGGGCGCTGGATTTTCGTGAATTCAGCCTCACCAATCCGGGCAAGCCTTATCCGCTGGCGGTTGCTTTAGGGGCAGATCCGGCGACCATTCTGGGTGCTGTGACCCCGGTGCCCGATAGTTTGAGCGAATACCAGTTCGCCGGATTGTTGCGTGGTTCCAAAACAGAAGTCATCAAATGTATTGGCAATGACCTGCAAGTACCCGCCAGTGCCGAGATCGTGCTGGAAGGCGCCATCCATCCCGATGACACTGCGCTGGAAGGCCCCTATGGCGACCATACCGGTTACTACAATGAACAGGAAACGTTCCCGGTATTCACCATCGAACGCATCACCATGCGCCGCGATCCGATCTATCATTCCACTTACACCGGCAAACCGCCCGACGAACCCGCCATTCTCGGTGTGGCCTTGAATGAAGTGTTCGTGCCGCTGCTGCAGAAGCAATTCCCGGAAATCACCGACTTCTATCTGCCGCCCGAAGGCTGCTCCTACCGCATGGCGGTGGTGAGCATGAAAAAACAATATGCCGGGCATAGCAAGCGCGTGATGTTCGGTATCTGGAGTTTTCTGCGCCAGTTCATGTACACAAAATTCATTATTGTCACCGACGACGACATCAACATACGCGACTGGAAGGAAGTCATCTGGGCCATCACCACCCGCGTTGATCCGGCGCGGGATACCTTGATTGTTGAAAACACACCGATTGATTATCTGGACTTTGCCAGCCCGATATCGGGGCTGGGTGGAAAGATGGGGTTGGATGCGACGAATAAATGGCCCGGCGAGACAAACCGGGAATGGGGAACGCCGATTGTGATGGATGATGCAGTTAAGAAAAGGGTGGATGCGATTTGGGTGGAGTTGGGAATTTGATTCTGGATTTCTAAAAGACAAATAAATATTCAGTCACATGCGTGAGATTTGGCAAGCTATCATCCTTCTATCCCTCAGTAACGTGTTCATGACTTTTGCCTGGTACGCCCATTTGAAGGAGCTGAACCACAAGCCGTGGATCATTGCAGCGCTGATTAGTTGGGGGATAGCATTTTTTGAGTATATGCTGCAGGTTCCTGCCAACCGGATTGGTTACACCGTGCTATCGGTTGCGCAACTCAAGATACTTCAGGAAATCATCACGCTGAGCATATTCGTGCCCTTTGCTTTGTTATATTTGAAGGAACCGTTGAAACTGGATTATCTATGGGCTGCGCTGTGCATGGTGGGTGCGGTTTATTTTATGTTTCGCGCAAGGTAGTTTATAACCTAAATATCTTTAAATTTGAAAATAATCCATCGCCGGAAAGCGTTGAATGCGACAGGAAGAACAAGTTGCCATAATTTTCGGCATAGAATGCTTAGAAGAATCAAAACCTATGATGATTTAATTTTATTAAGCAACTTTTTATAAAAATTTTCTCAATTAATTCAACTTGTTTTAGAAAAACGTGAATATTTTGTGAAGTAATTGTGAACTTTATGTGAAGTTTGATGCCATATAAGTTCAAAATTATTAAATTATATTAATAAACTTCACAAAGGAGATGTCTCATGAAAACAAGTCAAATTTTTATTATCGCAGCTATCGTTATTAGCAGTACTTTTTTTGGCATTCTGTCAATGTTTGGGTTACCGCAATCAGTCATGGAATGGGCCATTTCAGATGTTGTTCTTGGAGTTATCCTTTATGTGACTTATCTCATTCTGGCTATGATCGGTGGATCATCCAAGAATAAAATGAAATTTTCTTCAAAGAGAATTACTGCATAAAATCCTCAAATTAAATGGGATCTATGTTGATAAATTATCGGCATAGATCCCATTTCTATTTATAAGTTCCGGTTGATTTTTTACGGATGGATTACAAATGCAGTTAAATCATAAACGCTTGAAGCGGTCGGTCGGCTGATCAAGCCAATGAATTAAACCTTGAGTATTGAGAGTAATATCCGAGCGAAGTAGATTACTGATCTCCACTTGTGTCAGTTGGCAACCATGTTCTGATATCTTCTGTAACAGTAACGTTTCCAGTGCTTTTGAAATAACCGATTGCCTATCTGTTTCACTGGTTTTTGCTCGCTGGGCGATTTCTACGTGTGCATTAATTAGATAATGCATGGATTCAGCATGATGTGCCAAGTGACCAATACGGCTATAGTGTGTGAGATAAGCGTAGCGTGGCTCGTAGCGCATAATGCGATTGAGCGAGGCATGCGCTGCATCAGGATCAAATTGCACGGGTGTGGTGGTGGGGAATACAAATTCCAGACCGTTCACATCAAATTCCCGGTAGGAGACGCCGAAAGTATCACCCGTAAAAAATGACTGGCTGCGTTCATCATAAATGCAATTATGGTGGCGTGCATGGCCAGGGGTATCGAGGAATAACAGGGATCGGCCATTGAGATCAATACGGCTTTCATCGGGCGCTTCAATAATTCGATCGGCATCAATGGGGTAGATCTCACCATATACGCGTTTAAACTCGATTTCTCCATAAACACTCATTGCGCCGGCGATAAGCCGTATAGGATTTGCCATATGACTGGCACCGCGCGGATGAACGACGAGCTTTGCATTGGGGAAGTGGCGCATGCATTCGCCGGCACCTCCGGCGTGATCAAGATGGATATGTGTCAGTATGACGTAGGCTACATCTTCAACGGCAATATTCTTTTGCTGGAGTGATTCAATGACGCCAGGGATGGAAAAGGATGTGCCGGTATCAATCAGCGCAGCCATGCCATTCTCGACGAGCAAATGAATGGCAGCCCGTTTGGGGCGATGAAATTGTGCATCAATGGCACTGATGCCGTGCTCATAATCTGTAACAAGTGATAATGTCATATTTCTCCAGGTTTATTCACAAACTTTTCGCGATTGTACTGATGAGCGGATTTATTTAGAAGGATACTTTAACTGTTCCAGAATGGCTGGGTTTTCCAGTGTGGAAATATCCTGGGTTATTTCCTCACCTTTGGCGAGTGTGCGTAACAGTCGACGCATGATTTTGCCCGACCGGGTTTTCGGCAAGTTTTCACCAAAACGAATTTCTTCAGGTTTGGCTATCGGGCCAATTTCTTTTGCAACCCAGTCACGCAATTCGTTGGTAATTCGAATCACTTCATCTCCATGCGGGTAGCGCCCTTTTAATACCACAAAAGCGATAACAGATTCTCCTTTAATTTCATGAGGTTTACCGACAACGGCAGCTTCTGCGACTAATGGATTGGCTACCAGAGCAGATTCAATTTCCATCGTGCCTAAACGATGCCCAGAAACATTCAGAACATCATCAATGCGCCCCATAATCCAGAAATAACCATCATTGTCACGATAGGCAGAGTCGCCCGCCAGATAATATTTTCCGTGGCCTATATCTTCTGGAAAATAGACCTTTCTGAAGCGTTCAGGATCGCCCCAAAGGGTGCGGATTTGTGAAGGAAAAGGCTGCTTGATGACCAAAAAGCCACCTTTTCCGTTTTCGACATCATGACCTGCTTCGTCGACTATGGCTGCAGAAATTCCCGGTAACGGAAAAGTACACGAACCGGGTTTGAGTGGAACAGCGCCCGGCAATGGCGCGATCATGTGACAGCCCGTCTCGGTTTGCCACCAGGTATCAACAATGGGGCAGCGGGATTGCCCCACTTTTTCATAAAACCACATCCAGGCCTCAGGATTAATGGGTTCGCCGACTGAACCCAGTAATCGTAGCGAGGATAGATCGTATTGAGCGGGTAAATCAGCTCCCAGTTTGATCAGTGAACGAATTGCAGTGGGTGCTGTATAGAATGTGGTCACTTTATGTTTTTGAATGATTTCCCAAAAACGACCCGCAGTGGGGTAAGTGGGAATTCCTTCAAAAATCACCTGGGTAGCTCCCATGGCAAGAGGGCCGTAGGTGACATAACTGTGGCCAGTAATCCAGCCGACATCCGCAGTGCACCAGAAGACATCCGAAGGCTTGTAATCAAAAATCCACTGCATACTCACTTTAGTACCCAGTAGATAGCCCGCGCTGGAATGTTGCACTCCTTTAGGTTTGCCCGTTGACCCGGAGGTGTAAAGTGTAAATAACGGGTGCTCAGCGTTGACCCATTCCGGTTCGCAATGGGTGCTGATGCCTTGGGTAACTTCATGCCACCAAACATCGCGTGGCGGGTTAAAAGGAATTTCTGAGCCGGTGCGCTTGTAAACCACAACGGATTTTACTGATGAAGCATTGCCCATGTTAATGGCTTCATCAACTGTTGCTTTGAGCGGATTATACTTGCCGCCGCGGACTTGTTCATCTGCCGTGACGATTGCTATGGCGCCGGCATCGATAATACGTTCATGTAAACTTTTGGCAGAGAATCCCCCAAATACAACCGAGTGAATTGCACCGATGCGTGCACAGGCTTGCATGGCTACAACCGCTTCGATGCGCATGGGCATATAAATAATGACACGATCACCTTTTTTAATATCGCGTGATCTCAATGCATTGGCGAACTGGCAAACACGCTGGTGGAGATCACGATAGGTCGATCGTATGACTTCTCCATCATCCGCTTCAAAAATAATAGCTACCTTGTCCGCTTGTGTTGCTAAGTGCCGGTCAAGGCAATTATATGAAACATTGAGCTCGCCATCATTGAACCATTGGTAGAAAGGGGGAGTCTGATCGTTCAATATTTGAGTAAAAGGTTTGTGCCAAAGAATCTGTTCCCGGGCCTGTTTTGCCCAGAAACCTTGATGATCCAGCTCAGCTTCATTACATAAAGCCTGATATGCTTGAATGCTAGGTATATTTGCTCGTCTGGCGAACTCACCATCAGGCGGGAAAATACGGGTTTCGGTTAAAATGGATTCAATGGTTGACATGATATTTCTCCGGTATTTCGTTGTTTCAATAAGCTTGCAAAGATTGTATCACTGGCACTATGCGTAATTTGCACTTCTTATTTTTAGGTGTGCAAATTTCATGCTCAGGCGATCAGTAATGAAATGCGGAGTGAATGATGAGAAAGTGTTGATAATCGCTAAGGTATTACATTTAACGAAGTTTATGTTCCATATTTTATAAATTTTTGTTAAACTGCACCTATAGATTTGATGGGCTTTTTCAGCCCATTTTTTATTTGTGGCGGAGCTATGGCACTGGAAGAATTACTGGAATCAACTCTGGCGGGAATGGGTTATGAGTTGGTCGAAGTTGAACAATTGGCGCGCGGCAAATTATTAAGAATATTTGTAGATAAAGAAGGTGGTATCAGTATTGATGATTGTGTAACTATCAGTAATCACTTGAGCCGATTGCTGGTAGTCGAAAATATTGATTATGGCCGGTTGGAGGTTTCTTCACCAGGCCTGGACAGGCCATTGAGGAAAGAAGCTGATTTTCTTCGTTTTAAAGGAGAAACAGTTAAATTGAGATTGCGAATTCCTGTGCAGGAACAAAGAAATTTTTTAGGGGTTTTGCGGGAAGTAAATAATGGCAGAATAACACTTGAAGTCGAAGGGAAATTGTTAGACCTTGAATTGAGTAACCTTGGAAAAGCTCGTTTGGTTCCAAAATTGTAGGTATATAAAAAATTTGGCTGGAGGACTATGAGCCGCGAAATTTTACTGTTGGTTGATGCATTGGCACGTGAAAAATCTGTTGAAAAAGAAATTGTTTTCACAGCGCTAGAACTTGCATTGGCATCTGCCACAAAAAAACGGTTTCAAGAGGATATTGAAGCACGTGTTTCTATTGATAGGGCTACAGGAGACTATCAGTCTTTCCGCCGTTGGCTGGTGGTGGAGGATGGTGCTGTGGAAGATCCTGCCCGCCAGATCGCTTTAAGTGATGCTGCAAAAATCAATGCTGATATTCAATTAGGTGAGTATAGTGAAAAACCACTGGAACCCATTGAATTTGGCCGTATTGGAGCACAGGCGGCGAAACAGGTGATATTCCAGCGAATACGTGATGCAGAACGTGAACAAACATTGAATGATTTTCTCGAAAGAGAAGATTATTTGGTTAACGGTACGATAAAACGTATGGAGCGCGGCAATGCCATCATTGAATCTGGAAAGATAGAAGCAGAACTGCCACGTGACCAGATGATCCCTAAAGAAAATTTACGAGTGGGTGATCGGGTACGAGCTTATTTATATAAAGTTGATCGCGCTGCCAGAGGCCCGCAATTAAAACTTTCACGTATTTCCGCTGAATTTTTGATGAAGCTATTTGAACTGGAAGTGCCGGAAATTGAAGAAGGCTTGCTGGAAATTAAGGCGGCGGCAAGAGACCCGGGGTCGCGCGCGAAAATTGCAGTCAAATCAAACGATCAGCGTGTTGATCCGATTGGCACCTGCGTGGGTATGCGTGGATCCAGAGTACAGGCTGTTATTAGTGAATTGGCCGGAGAGCGTGTTGATATCGTCTTATGGTCAGATGATCCTGCAACTTTTATTATTAATGCATTGGCACCGGCAGAAATCAGCAGCATTATGGTCGATGAAGAAAAGCACAGTATGGATATTGTGGTAGATGATGATAATCTGGCCCAAGCAATAGGTCGTGGTGGGCAGAATGTACGGCTTGCCTCTGAATTGACCGGCTGGGAGCTTAACATCATGACAGTGGAAGAATCCAAAGCCAAACATGAAGAAGAGACATCGTTAATCTGTCAACTCTTTATGCAGAAGCTGGATGTCGATGAAGAGATAGCGGAGATACTCGTACAGGAAGGGTTTGTTACTTTGGAAGAAGTGGCTTATGTTCCATTGAATGAGATGCTGGAAATCGAGTCATTGGATGAAGAAACTGTCAATGAAATACGGAATCGGGCTCGTAATGTATTGTTAACCGACGCTATTGTTAGCGAAGAAAAAGTTGAACACGTTGCCGAAGATTTGCTTTCATTGGAAGGAATGGATATCAATATTGTTCGAGAACTGGCATCAAAAGGTATTAATACGCAAGCTGATCTAGCTGATTTAGCTGCTGACGATTTGGTCGAGATGATTGGTATCGATATTGAACGTGCAAATCGGTTGATTATCAAAGCACGTGAACCATGGTTTACTTGATTTAAATTGTCGATTAATAATAAGGTTATTTTATCGAGAACCTGCTTGTGGTTTTGTTTGCTGAAGGGTTATAAATGGCTCAAATGAGTGTGGAACAATTTGCTAATGAACTGGGTTTGCTGCCTGCAGTCTTGCTGGAACAGCTTAAGGCCGCTGGCGTAAAAAAAATGTTGGCAGAAGACAGTTTGACAGAGCAAGACAAAGCTCAGTTGCTTGATTATCTTAGAAGAACTCACGGAGCTACAGAAAGTAAAAGTAAAGTTACTCTAACTCGCCGCCAGACTTCCGAGATTCGAAAATCTGACAGCACCGGTCGTGCACGCACCATACAGGTAGAAGTCAGAAAAAGACGTGTACTCACAAAGCCGACTCTGTCTGGTGATTTGGAATCAGCCCAGGCTCCAGTCCCAGTTGCAGCTAAACTTCCCGAGGTAACTGGTCAACCGGCTAAAGAATCTGTAATTGATGCAGAGCAATTGGCATTGCGTAATGAAGAGGCAAGAAAGCAAGCTGAGTTAATTGCGCGCCAAGTGGAGGAAATTAAACAAAAAAAATCGCGTAAAAAAACCGGGATAATTGAAGGAGTAGAGAAAAAAGACGAAAAGCAGGAAGTGGTTTCTGATGAAATATCAATTAGACCGGTGTCCCCTATAGCTGCAGGATCAGAACATGATGTGCAGGCGGCGGTTGTCAGGAAATCTGAGGCTGAACAGAAAATTGAAGCTCAATTGCATCCCAACTCGACTGATGGGACACTGCATAAACCGATAGTGAAGCCTGAAGAAAAAGCAGAGAAGAAAAAGAAACAAGCCAAACAGCAAGTTGTTTGGAAAGATGAAAATACCAAAAAACGCGGTGTTAAAACCCGTGGCGATCTTTCCGCTGGCCAAGGCTGGCGTACACGTAGAGACAAGCATAGCAAACCAACACATGTAGATGATCAGAATATCCATGGTTTTTCTGCACCGACGGAACCCATTGTACGTGAAATTATGGTGCCTGAAACAATTTCCGTGAGTGCCTTGGCTCAAAAAATGTCGGTGAAGGCGGCCGATGTCATTAAAGTACTGATGAAAATGGGCAGCATGGTGACCATCAACCAAATGCTGGATCAAGATACAGCGATGATTGTTGTTGAAGAAATGGGACATATTGCAAAATATGCTGAAATGGATAGCCCGGAGACTTTTCTTGCCGATAGCGAGACCATTGTTACCGAAGCAGAATTAGCCCCTCGAGCGCCAGTGGTTACTGTGATGGGGCATGTTGATCATGGCAAAACCTCATTGCTGGATTATATTCGTCGTACCCGTGTTGCTGGAGGTGAAGCAGGTGGTATCACACAACATATTGGCGCCTATCATGTAGAAACTGACCACGGCATGATCACTTTTCTGGATACTCCGGGACATGAAGCTTTTACTGCCATGCGTGCGCGTGGTACAAAAATAACCGATATCGTTATTCTCGTAGTTGCTGCAGATGATGGTGTCATGCCTCAAACCGTTGAAGCAATTCATCATGCAAAAGCGGCAAAAATTCCAATTATCGTTGCAGTCAATAAAATGGATAAGCCGGAAGCGAATGCAGAGCGGATTCGGCACGAACTGGTTGCCCATGCGGTGGTTCCGGAAGATTGGGGGGGCGATACGATGTTTGTTGAAGTATCCGCTAAAACCGGCCAAGGCGTTGATGCTTTACTGGAGAGCATATTACTGCAAGCTGAAGTGTTGGAATTAAAGGCACCCGAAAAAACACCGGCTAAAGGTGTGGTGATTGAATCACGATTGGATAAAGGTCGTGGTCCGGTAGCAACTATTTTGGTGCAATCAGGAACTTTAAAACGCGGGGATGTTTTACTGGCTGGTGCAGTTTATGGCAAGGTGCGAGCCATGAATGATGAAAATGGCAAGCCGATCAAACAAGCAGGAACATCTATTCCGGTTGAAATTCAAGGTCTATCTGAAGTACCCGAAGCAGGTGAAATTGTTTTTGTGCTGGATGATGAACGTAAAGCACGGGAAATTGCTCTATTCCGTCAAGGTAAATATCGTGATGTAAAGCTTGCGAAACAACAAGCTGCAAA
>ERZ1292630.1322-Hain-H41-02um-R3-1322-length-24430-cov-6_pt1 | contig 24430 bp, 22 predicted proteins | sample MGYA00564408_ERZ1292630 | MGnify/ENA primary metagenome ERZ1292630 (study PRJEB36523, sample SAMEA6512641) | groundwater metagenome | collected 2019-01-08 | study: AquaDiva: Metagenomics assemblies of 32 groundwater samples
CGACATCGGAGACCCCTCGATCACCACATGGGTGACGGCCCTTCTGCGCGACATCGAACCTGAAGTGCGCGTCGCGGCCCTTCACACTCTCGGCCGCTTTCAGGAGAAGCGCGCCGCAGAGTTCAAGGAGTTGGCCGAGCGGCTGCGCAAGGACTATGAGGAAGCCGTCCGCCGGACGGCGCGCCGTCGCTAGCGCGACCAGCGCGGCCCGCTTGAAAACAAAAAAAATATTTTTTATAAAAATTGAGATGGGAAGACGCACTGTTGCACTCTTAAGGAGATCGAAGCCATGGAGCTCTCGGGCATAAAGGACGTGAATCGCAAAGTCGCCGAAGACAGCCTGTTCATCCAGGAACTCAAAAGGGAAATCGGCAAAGTCATCGTCGGACAGGATGAGACTCTCGACCGAATCCTGGCCGCCCTGATCGCCGGCGGCCATGTGTTGCTAGAGGGTGTGCCCGGCCTGGCCAAAACGCTGACAATTCGGACCTTGGCCCGCTGCATCTCGGCGTCATTTTCGCGCATCCAATTCACTCCCGATCTTCTGCCCGCCGATTTGACGGGAACCCTGATTCTCGATCCGAAAAGCGGCGAATTCAAGCCTCGCAAGGGGCCCGTGTTCGCCAATCTCGTCCTCGCCGATGAAATCAACCGCGCGCCCGCCAAGGTGCAAAGCGCGCTCTTGGAGGCCATGCAGGAACATCAAGTGACGATCGGTCCCGAAACTCACGCTCTTCCCGACCCGTTCCTGGTTCTGGCCACGCAAAATCCAATCGAGCAGGAAGGCACCTACCCCTTGCCCGAAGCCCAGGTCGATCGCTTCATGATGAAAATTCGTCTCGGCTACCCGAGCAAGGCCGAGGAGAAATCCATTCTTGAGCGCATGGCGGGAACCGAGATCCCCACCGTCAAGCCCGTGACGACCACCGCCCAGCTCGGCAAAGCCCGCGCCGCGGCTGCGAATATTTATCTCGATGAGAAGATCAAGGACTACATCGTCGATCTCACCTACGCGACTCGCGAACCGGAAAAACACCGCTTGGCCTCCCACAAGCATCTCATCGCCTACGGCGCCAGCCCTCGGGCGACGATCGCCCTGGCCCAAGCCGCGAAGGCGCATGCCTTCATCAACGGACGCGGCTACGTGACCCCCGAAGACGTCAAAACGATCGGACACGACGTCCTGCGGCACCGGGTGCTCATCAGCTATGAAGCGGAAGCCGAGGGCGTCGACAGCGACCAAATCATTCAAGCCGTCTTCGAGGCCGTCGAAGTCCCCTAAGCGATGCTCCCGCAGGACATCCTTGCGCAAGTTCGACGGCTGGAAATCGTCACCGGCCGCCTCGTCTCGGAAAGCTTCTCCGGGGACTACCTCAGCTTGTTCAAAGGGCGCGGAATGGAGTTCTCCTCCGTGCGGGAGTACGCCGAAGGCGACGATCCCCGCGACATAGACCGCAACGTCAGCGCCCGGACGGGAAAACCTTTCGTCCGGCAATACGTCGAGGAGCGGGAGCTCACCGTCGTCATCGCCGTCGACCTCTCGGCCTCGCAATCATTCGGGTCGGCCGATCGGTTAAAAAGAGAGGCCGCCGTGGAGATTGCGGCGGCGCTCGCCTTCGCCGCTTTTCAAAACAACGACAAGGTCGGCCTGGCCGTCTTCACGCAAAGCTTGGAGCGATTCGTCCCGCCCCGCAAAGGACGCAGGCATGTCCTCGCCGTCATCCGCGAAATTCTCGCCTTCGAACCCCGCGGCAAGGGAACCGCCCTCTCGCCCTCCCTCGAGCGGATCACGCGCATGCTCAAACGCCGCTGCATCTTGGTCCTCGTCTCGGATTTTCGCGACTCCGGGTTCGAGCGGGCGCTCAAGCTGTGCGCGCTCAAGCACGACCTCATACCCGTAGTCATCGAAGACCCCCGGGAGTCCTCCCTGCCCGATGTCGACGCCATCGTCTCGATCCGCGATCCTGAAACCGGAATCGAGGATGTCCTCGACTTGCGCGCCGATGGAGCTCAATTCGCCCAGACGCAGGCCGCCCGCCGCGCCGAGCTCGCCAAGATTTTTCGCTCCAGCGGGCTTGAAGCGGTGCGCGTGGGCACCGACCGCCCCTCCTTGGACCCGCTCCTCGCTTTCTTTCGCAGGCGGGCGCGGCGGAGAAGTTTGTGACTCTTTTCGCCTTGATCCTCGCTCTGGGAGCGAGCGCGCCGGCCCAGCAGGACTCATGGCAGGTGCAGGCGTCTTCGATCGCCGTTCTAGCGGCCGATACGACCGTGAGCTACCGCGGGGCCCCGCCCCGCCTTCAAGCCGACACGCCAGCTTCGGCCAACGAGGACTTCGCCGTCGTCAAAGCTCAGGAAAGCGATGGCGCGTGGGTCTGGACGATCCTTCCCTTGTCGACTGGAACCGTCTCATTCGTCGCCCGATATCTCACCGAGCAAGGACAGCCGCTGGCCGCGCCGCCCGTGTCTTTTCGGGTCGAAGAGGCCGTCGTGCCCAAGGACGCGGAGATCCTCGACATCAAGGATCCGCTGAGGGCCCGCCCCGCCTTGTGGCCGTGGCTGTTGGCCGCGACGCTCATTGGCTGCGCGTGGTTCGCCTGGAAACGCCTGAAAGGGCGCCGCCGCGCTCTCGATGGGGCGTCGGCCGAGCCGGCGCCCTCGCGCGCTCCCGAGGTCATAGCCATCGAAGCGATCGAAGCGCTGCTCGCCTCGAAGTTGTGGGACAACGACCAAGCCGCCTACTATCTGCGTTTGACCGACATCCTGCGGAACTACCTCGAAGCGCGCTACGATGAGCCCGTGACCGCGATGACGAGCGTGGAGATCTCGCGCCTGGTCAAAGCGCGCGCCCAAGATCTGCGCGTGGGGGGGTCGGTTCGAGAGCTTTTGAACCGGGCGGACCTCGTTAAATTCGCGCGCGCAAAGTCCTCTCCCGATGAAGGTCCGCGCGACGCGGACCTCGCCTTGACTCTCATCAAGGAAACGACGCCCCCTGAACAGGAGCCCTCTCGATGAGGTTCGTGGAACCCTGGGCGCTGCTGCTTCTTGTTCCCGCCGTCCTGACGGCGGCCGCAGCGATTTGGCGGCCGGGAGGGGGAAAACTCGGCATGCCCGAAACGGGAATGCCCCGAGGCCGCTCCCGCGGTCTGCGCGTGCGCGCGGCGCGGCTGGCGCCCGCCGTACTGCAGGGCCTGGCTTTGGCCCTCATCGCGACGGCCCTGGCTCGGCCGCAGAAGATCCTCCGTTTATCCGGAGGGTCCGGCGAAGGCATCGACATCATCCTGGCCATCGACAGTTCCTTGTCGATGAACGCCGTCGACTTCAAACCCACCCGCCTCGACGCGGCCAAGGACACGGCTCGCCGGTTCGTCCAGGGCCGGTCTCAGGATAGAATCGGTCTGGTCACGTTCGGGGGAGCGCCCCTGTTGGCGTGTCCCGCGACGCTCGACTACGACGCGCTCCTGGGACGGCTCGATGAGATGGAGGCCGGCATGACCCGGGTCGACGGCACGGCCCTCGGCGACGGTCTGGCCACGGCCGTCTCCCGCCTGAAGGATTCCAACGCCAAGAGCAAGGTGATCGTCCTTCTCACCGACGGACGCAGCAACACTGGGATCATCGATCCGCTGACGGCGGCTAAAGCCGCCGCGACCTACGCGATAAAAATCTACACCGTTGGAACGGCCAGCAAAGGCGAATCGTCCATGACGCTCGACGATCCGCGCTATGGACGAGTGACCGTGCCGGTCCAAGACGATCTCGACGAGGAGCTGCTCAACGAAATCGCGCGCCTGACGGAAGGCAAGTCGTTTCGCGCCCAGGACGACGGCGAGCTCAAGCGCATTTTCTCCGAGATCAACCGGCTGGAAAAATCGAAAGTCTCCCTGCCGAAAATGGCGGCTGTGGGCGACCTCCATTCCTGGCCGCTGCTGATCGCGGTGTTTCTCCTGCTTTTGGAAGCGGCGCTCTCGGCCGGCCCGCTGCTGAGGTGGCCCTGATGTTCCGTCAGCCCTGGTGGCTTGCCGCGGCGGTCCCCGTGCTGCTGGCCGCTTGGGCATTGTCGTCCTGGGCTTGCGCGCGCCGCCGACGCGTCGGCGACGCGCTGGGCCGAACGGCCACCTTGGTCCGCACGGCCGCCCCCTCCGCGTCCCGGCGCGGCGCATGCGCCCGCCTGCGCTGGGCGTCTATCGGCCTGCTCATGATCTCCTTGGCCGGCCCGCAATTCGGCATCGAGCTAGTCGAAACGCGCTCGGATGCGCGGCAAGTGGTGATCGCCATCGACGTGTCGCTGTCGATGCTGACCGCCGACGTCAAGCCGAATCGCTTGGAGCGCGCCAAGGCCTCGTTGTCGCTGCTCATCGATCAACTCCGCGGCGAACGCGTCGGAGTCGTCGCCTTCGCCGGCAGCGCCCAGATCATATGTCCCCTGACGATGGACAACGACGCGGCCAAAGAACTCCTCGGCGCCGTGTCGATTGGCGCCGTGCCAAACCCGGGGACCGCCGTTGGAGCCGCGCTGCGCACGGCGACGGCCATGCTGGGCCGCTACCCCGGCGGCAAGGCCGTGGTCTTGCTCACCGACGGAGAGGACCACCGCTCCGATCCTCAGGGCGCGTCCAAAGAGGCCGCCGCGGCCGGAGTCCGGGTCTTTACCGTCGTGATCGGCACGCCCGAGGGGGAACCCATCCCCGGGGAAGGAGGCGCCTACCATAAGAACGCCAAGGGCACGACGGTGGTCAGCCGCCTCGATGAAAACATGCTGGGACACATCGCCCGCGAGACGCAAGGCGCCTACTATAGAACCACCCCAGGCACCGATGAAATCGCCGACATCGCCAAGCGAGTCAAAGAGCTCGACGCCGCCAAGGGGGTCTCCGGAACCGCGAATCTCTGGCGCAACCGCTACCGTTGGCCCGCGGCGGCCGCATTCCTCCTTCTCCTCATTGAACTCGCCTTGCCGGTTTGGCGCAACGTCGCGACCGTCGGCGCGTTGCTCCCTTTGTTCGCTTCTCCGGCGTTTTCAGCCACGGCGGAATCCGATTTACGCGCCGGCAACCGCCTGTACGGACAAGGGCTCTACGAGCAAGCGTTGGAACGCTACGCGCGCGCGGCCGAACGCCGGCCGAAAGACTCCCGCGCGACATTCAATTCAGGAGACGCGTTGTACCGGATGGAAAAAGCCCAGGACGCCGCCGAGATTTTCGAAGATCTGGCCAAAAACCCCAACAGCCCGCCCGCCACCCGCTCCGCCTCGCTCTACAACCTCGGCAACGCGCGCTACACCGGGGGAGACTTCGCCGGCGCCGCCGCGGCTTACCGCGGCGCTTTGACCTTGACTCCCAACGACGCGGCCGCGCGCCACAATCTGGCCGTGGCCATGGAACGCCTGAAAAATCCTCCCAAGACGCAAAACAAGAAAGATTCGAAGAAAGACGATCCGAACAAGCCCCAGGATAAAAAGGAGCAATCCAAGGACGGCCGGGACAACAACAACGAACGCAAGAATGATCCTCCGAAATCCCGTCCCCAGGACTCCTTGAGCAAGGATGAGGCCGACCGCGTCTTGCGCGCCGTCGACGAACGAGAAAAACAGACCCAACGCCAGGCGAAGCAGTCTCGCTCTGCCCGGTCGGCGGCTCGGCCTCCATCGGGTGAGGACTGGTGAAGACCGCCGCCTACGTCCTGCTCGCGCTCTTGTGCGGCGCCGGCGCGCGCGCGCAGGCAGTGAGCGTCTCGGCCTCCCTCGACAACGACCGGATTTCCTTGGGGGAACAACTCCTGCTGACCGTCACGGTCTCCGGCTCGGCTTCGGCGACGGTGCCCGCGCCCAAGATCGACAACGTCGAAACCTACGAGTCGGGGCGAAGCCAAAGCATGGTGATCCAAAACGGCAGCATGACGTCGAGCATCGCCTACTCCTACGTGCTGAGCCCTCGAAAGCCGGGGAAATTCCGCATACCGCCCCTCAGCGTGCCTGGCGCCGCGCCCACCGAAGCCATCGAATTCGAAGTCCTGGGCCCCGGCGCGCCCGCCCAAAGCCCGCGGCCGCCGGCGGGCGAACCTCATGCCCCAGCTCCGCCCCGGCCCGGCGCCCAGGCGCCCGATGCATTCGTCACCGCCGCTCTCGCCAAGAAGCGCGCGTTCGTCAATGAACAAGTCACGATGGTCATACGCTTCCTGACGGCCGTGCCGCTGATCGGACAGCCGCGCTACGAAGCCCCGAAACTCTCCGGCCTGTTGTCCGAGGACCTGGGCTCTTCCGGGCAGGGGACGACGACGATCGGGGGTCGAGTCTACAATTACTCGGAAATCAGGACCGCCCTGTTCCCCGTTCAAAGCGGCCGAGCCGGCGTCGGTCAGGCCGTCGTGACGGTCCAGTTGCCCACTCGGCACATGCGCACGGGCGATGACTTCTTCGACCGCTTCTTCGGCATGTCGTCCCCGGAAACCCGCCGCCTCATCAGCGATCCCCTCGAATTAAACGTGGAGGCCTTGCCGCCCAACGCGCCGGACGACTTTTCCGGAGTGGTGGGAGCGCTGACCATCGCGACCTCCATCGATCGAGCCGCGGTCAAGGTGGGAGAGGCCGTCACCCTCACGGTCACCGTTCAAGGTCTGGGCAATCTTCAGTCCGCCGCCGAGCCCAAACGCCCCGAGATCTCCGCCGCCCGTTTTTTCTCTTCCGAAAACTCGTTTACCCCGGAACGCAGCGGAGACAAGGCAGGAGGAAAAAAGATATTCCGGACCGTGATGGTCCCCCGCGTCTCGGGCACGCTGGAGATACCGGCCTTGAGCGCCTCCTATTTCGACTCGGACAAGCGCGCCTATGTCCGGGTCAAAAGCCCGCCTCTGCGGCTGAACGTCCTGCCCGGGCCGGCGAACGCGTCCTTTCCCGCGAGCGGTCCCGGCGCTGTGTCCGCTCCGGACGTGACCGCGGTCTCCGAGGACATCCGCTACATTAAGATCCCGGACGACCGCTCTGTGGTCGGCGACGCGCTCGCCGCATTCGGCGCGACCCGGCCTTGGCACGCGCTTCCGTTCCTATTCTGTTTCGGTTCCATCCTCCTCGAATGGCGCCGCCGCCTTCTGACATCGGATCCCCGCGCGCGTCGCGCGCGGCACGCGCGCGCGACGGCCGAACGCCGCCTGCGCCAAGCCGCTCAAGCCGGCTCGGACCCCTCACGCGCCGTCACGCTGCTGGCCGAGGCCCTCTCCGGTTATTTCGCCGACATCTTGAATCAACCGGTCGCGGGACTGACGTATAAATCGGTCGCCGAACGCGCGCACGGGGGGGCATCCTTGCCGCGCCTGAAAGTCGTTTGGGAGGAACTTGACCTTCTTCGTTTCGCGCCTAAAGCCGCAAATCAAGCCGAAATCGAGCGCCTCGCCTCGGACATCCAAGCTCTCATGACGGCCTTCGACAAGGAGCGGAAATGATGATCGCCATCGCCCTGCTCGCCGGGCTGTCCTTGACGACGCCCGCGCGCTGCGCGCCCGCTTTTGACGAGGCCAAGACGCACTACGACGCGGGGCGCTTCGAGCAGTCCTCGATCGCCTTCGCCGCTCTGGCCGCCCAAAACCCGCGCAACGCCGCGTTGCAATACGATCTGGGCAACGCCCTGTTGAAATCCGGAAAGCTCGGAAGCGCGGTCGCCGCCTATCAACGAGCCTTCGACCTCGATCCCCGCGACGCGGATGTCCGCGCCAATCTCGATTTCGCGTTAAAGCGGGCGGGGGAGGAACTCATCGCTCCGGGAGTCCCGCCGCTCGCTTTTTTCGCTTTCACCTTTTTATCCTCCCGAGAGCTCGCGGGCTTGCACTGGGTCAGCGCCTGGCTGACCCTGATTCTCGCGGGACTGGGTTTTATCGCCGCCAAGCGAAGCGACGAAACGTCGACGTCCTTGCGTTCGGCCGCCGCCTTCTGCTGCTCGGCCTGGATCGTCTTCGGTCTGTGGTGGGCAGGACTGCAAGCGGTGCTGCCCGTCGGACGCGGCGTCATCACGACGACCCGAGCCGAGTTGCGCAACGGACCCGGGGAAAAATTTTCCGTGGGTTATATCGCGCCGGAAGGACGTCGGGTGCGAATTCTTTCTCACAACGGGCAATGGCTGGAAGTCGGCCTGCTCAAGGAAGGGGTGAAAGGGTGGGTCTTGGCCTCCTGCGTGGAGCGGATTTGAGCGTTTTCCAAGGCCGCTTCTTCTTGACGCACCGTATCGCGACTGGTACCCTATCGCCATGAGGGAGCTTGTCGTCTACGAAAACGGACAGGGGGACCAACGCGCCTACAACCACCGAATCACCCGTCTGTTTGCCGAGCACCTGGCCAAAAACGGGCTGCGCCTGACCAGCCCCCGGCGCTTGATCCTGGAGCAATTTCTCCGAACAGACCGTCATCTCAGCCAGGAGGACATCTTCCACGCCGTTCGCCCCCATGGCGTGGGCCGAGCCACCGTCTTTCGCATGCTCAAAATGCTCCAGGAATGCGGGCTGCTCTCGCCCATCGTCGGGCACGGCGGCGCGACGCGCTTCGAGATAGAGCTGAATCGTCCCCATCACGATCACCTCATTTGCATCGAGTGCGGCCGCATTTTGGAGGTGCGCTGGCCCAATCTCGAAAAAATTCAGGACGCGGCGTGCCGTAAGGCGGGCTTTAGGCCCAAGTGGCATCGCCACGAAGTCTTCGGCGTGTGCCGAAGCTGCTCCTCGAAAAGCGCCGCGCTCTGAGGAATTGATATAATCTTCAGGGGTGACAAAACGTTTTCGTTTCGGCTGGTACGGCGACGGGGGTCTGGGAGAAAGGCTGATTTCCTCCATACTCGCAGGCCGGAAGACGGCCACGGCGTGCCCCGCCTACGATCCCGAGGACGCGGAACTGGCGGCTGGCGATGAGCTCAGTCTCGTCGATAAGCACGGCAACTTCCGCGCCAAGCTGGTGGTGACCTCCGTGGAGCTGCGTCTCTTTGGCAGTTTCGACCAGGATCTTGCCGACCGGGAAGCGATCACCCTGGCCGAGCTCAAGGAAAAGATGAACTTCGCCAACGGACGCCAAATCCAAGAGGATGAAGCGATGCGGGTGGTGCATTTCCGCGTCCTGCGGGAGCGGAAATGACGATGCGCCTGCATGTCGTCACCTTCGGATGCCAAATGTCGGCGGCCGACGCGGGCGAACTGTCGGCGCCCTTGACCGATCGAGGCTTTATCCCCGTCGCGGATTCAGCTCATGCCGACGCCATCGTGCTCAACACCTGCACCGTGCGCCAACACGCCGAGGATAAAGCCATGTCGTTCATCGGCCGCCTGAAAAAATGGAAAAGCGTCGACCCGAGCCGGGTCTTGATCGTGGCGGGATGCGCGGCCGAACGCCTGGGACCCGGGATTCAAAGGCGCTTCCCGCACGTCGATCTGGTCGTGGGTGCCAAGTCGATCGATGATTATCCCGTTATCGTCGAAAACGTCCTCGCCGACCGCTTCAACGCCCTGGAAGAAACTCGACGGAACTTCTCCCCCGAAACCGGACCTCCGGAAGTCCCCGCGGGCTGGTCCTCGCCATGTTGCGCGTTCGTCACCATCATGCGCGGCTGCAATTACTCCTGCTCGTACTGCATCGTCCCGGCCGTGCGCGGACGAGAAATCTACAGGCCGATCGAAACCATCCTCAAGGAAACCCGCGCCAGGGCGGCCGCGGGGGCCAAGGAGATCACCCTGCTGGGACAAACCGTCAACAGCTATCGCGTCCATGACGGAACGCGCACGATCCGGTTTCCCGAGCTCTTAAGGCGCGTCGGTTCGATCGAGGGAATCGAACGAGTCCGCTTCGAAAGCCCGCACCCCTATTTCCTTGATGATGCATTGATCGCCGCGATGGCCGAGACTCCGACCGTTTGCGAGCAGATGCATCTGCCCGCCCAATCGGGGTCCGACCGCCTGCTGAAAATCATGCGGCGCAACTATGACGCCGGGTTGTTTCTCGAAAAGGCCGCGCGCCTGCGCGCGGCCATCGCCGACGTTGAAGTCTCCACAGACATTATCGTAGGATTCCCGTCGGAGAGCGAAGACGACTTCAAACGAACGCTCGATCTCGTCGAAGCCCTTCGACCGTCGTGGTCTTATACGTTCAAGTACTCGCCCCGCGAGGGCACAGAAGCGGCGTCTATGGACGATGACGTGCCGCCGGACGTAAAAGAAGATCGGCTGCAGCGGCTCAACAGCCTATGCGACGCGCTGACCGAGGACGCATTGAAGGCCCGAAGAGGTCGGGTCGTCGAGGTCTTGGACGAGCAAGGAGGCTTCGGGCGCACGCGGGACGGTTTTAAGGTATCGTGGGATCATGACGGGCCGCCGGGAGGCTTGGTGGCGGTCCGCATCGCCGCAATGACCAAGCGCGTGTTGCAAGGGGAGAGACATGACCGATAAGAAAAGCGGAGCAGAACGCCGCAAGCACCGACGCTTCAGCGTCGTGGAGGGCATGATCGAGCCGATCACCATCGAACTCGGCGACGGCGTGGTAAAAAAACAGCCCGCGATCATGACCGATCTTTCCGCCGGAGGCATGTCGCTTCTCATGTTCCTTGAGCCTCCGCACGCCAAGTCCTTCGACCTGATGCTGTCCATCCCCGGCCTCGAGAGAATTCCCATCGAGGCGTCGATCCTGCGCGTGCTGCGCAAGGGGGAAACCTACAGCGTGGGGTTGTCGTTCGTGAAAATCGCCAAACGGATCCAAGACCGCATCGAGTCGATGGCCAACGACAACGCCGATTGCGAAACTCGAGTGGCCCTGCGTCTACCCGAGGCCTGCGTTCCCAACTGCCGCTTCCACACGCTTTGCGCCAAGCCGGTCAAGACTCAACACTGGCCCAAGCAATAATCTCATGATCGTCCTTGTCGGGCCGACCGCCTCCGGCAAGACCGACTTGGCCGTGTCTCTCGCCCTGGAGTTGAGAGGCGAGGTCGTTTCGGCCGATTCGCGACAGGTTTACCGGCGTCTGGACGCGGCGACGGCCAAGCCCTGCGCGTCGCAACGCTCAAAAGTCCCCCATTGGCTTATCGACTGCGCCGACCCCGGTGAAATCTTCGACGCGGCCCGCTGGGCAAAGGAAGCCGCCGCTGCGATCGTCTCCATTCGAGCCCAAGGCAAGGTGCCGATCGTTTGCGGCGGCACCGGACTCTATCTGAAGGCTCTGCTTGAAGGCCTCTCGCCTCTGCCGGCGAGAGACGAAGCCGTGCGCTCTCGCCTCCTCAAGGAAGCCGAACGCCTGGGCCGCCAAGCCCTGCACTCGCGCCTGGCCGAGGCCGATCCCGCCGCCGCCGCGGAGATTCCTCCCGCCAATATCCAGCGCGTGCTGCGCGCCCTCGAAGTCCTGGAACTGACCGGCAAGCCGATTTCCACGCATTGGAGAGAAGGCCGAACCCGCGGCATGCCCGCGGATTTGATCCTGCGATTGGAAACGACGCCAGCCGACGAGCGCGCGCGGATCGCGGCCCGCGCTCGAACGATGTGGCCCGCCTTGCTGCGCGAGTTCCAATCCTTGGTGCCGTCGCAGTATACCGGCGTCGAGCCCGGTTTCAGCAGTCTGGGCTACCCCGAAGCCAGGGCCTGTCTGCAAGGGCGATTATCGTCCGAGGACGGGCTCCAGAGAATGATCAACGCCACGACCTCGTACGCGAAGCGACAACGAACTTGGTTCAGGCATCAGTTGCCTTCGACTCCGCTCGATGCCGCTTTGGGGGCCGATCGATTGTTGGCGCAAGCCTTGAGCGCCTGGGAGGCGACCTTTGAAAAAACCTCAGCCTAGAACCTCTCCCGCGACCGCTCCGTACTTGATGGCGAGCGTCTTCCTCTCCGGAGCGGTTTGCTTGGTTCTCGAAATCGCGGGCTCGCGCCTCATCGCCCCGTTTTACGGGTCGTCGATCTATACGTGGTCGGCCATGATCACCGTGACCTTGGTCGCTTTGGCGATCGGCTACGCCTGGGGAGGCCGTTTGGCCGACCGCTATCCCCACCTGACTCAATTCGCCAGATTGTTGACCGCCGCGGGCCTGACGTTGGCCGCGATCCCTTGGCTGCGCTCTCCCGTTCTCACGGCCAGTCTGCCGCTGGGCATCCGCCTGGGAGCGTTGGCCAGCGCCTGCGTCTTGATCGGGCCCACATTGACGCTGCTCGGCTCATTGGGCCCGGTGGCGGTGAGGTTGACCGCCACGGGAGCCGCAGATTCCGGACGCCGCAGCGGCGATACCTGGGCGATCTCGACGGCGGGCAGCGTGGCGGGCGCGATGCTGACGGGCTTCGTGTTGATTCCGATGTTCCCGATCTCCAAAATTCTTTTCGCCGCGGCGGCTCTTTTGCTGGCACTCGGCGCCTTGGGGTCATGGCTGTCGTCGCGCGCGCTGCCCCTGGGAGAGTTGGCGGCCTGCGCCGCGTGTCTGTGCCTGGTCGTGCGCCCGACCGCTGTGCCCAACTCGAACCTCGTCGCGCGCGAATCGGCCTATGGCCGCATCGCCGTTTTCGACACGGCCGACCATCGATACCTTCTCGTCAACGGAACCAGTCAATCCGTGATGGAAAAAAAGAATGGAGAAAGCCAATCGCAGTACGTCCATGCTCTGGAGTGGTCGCGCGCGTTGCGGCCGAAGGCGGCGCGCGCCCTGGTCATCGGCCTTGGCGCCGGTCTATTGCCCAAGGCCCTGGAACGTCGGGGATTGGTCGTCGACTCCATCGAAATCGACCCGGCCATCGAGGAAACGGCGCGCAAGAATTTCGGCTTCAAGCCCCGCGGACGGGTCCTCATCGGAGACGGACGCGCCCTGTTGAGGCTGCATCCCGAAACATGGGACTTGATTTTCCTCGACGCCTTCGGCTCAGAGTCTCCTCCGACTCATCTTTTCACGCTCGAAGCGTTCGCGCAGGTGCGCGAGCGGCTTACCCCCGATGGAGTCTTCGCCGTCAATCTCATCAGCATCACGTCCGGCCCCAATGACCGGCCCTGGAAATCGGTTTTTCGCACCCACTCGGCCTCGTATCCCCACGTACGGGTCTTCAACGTCGGCGATTCCAACACAGACCAGGCCATCATCTTGTTATTCGCCTCCGCCGGCTCTCTCGACGCCCAAACGCCGCCGGCGTCCGATCGCGTCTCCAAGGATATCGCGCTCATGATCAGCCGCGAACTGAGTCCGTCCCCCGCCGCCCTCGACGAGGTTCCCATTCTCAGCGATGACTTCGCTCCTCTCGACGCCATGGTCGCCGCGACCTCGAGTCGATGGCGGCGCCTGCTTCAGCAGGCCATGCCCGAGGTTCTGCTCAACTGAAGCCGCTAGAAACCCGAGCTCCTTTGGAGCGCGCCGTTCTCATCGGCGTCGGCCCAAAATCGCAGACCGAGGTCATCCGCTCAAGCCTCGGCGAACTCAAAGGCCTGGTGGAAACGGCGGGAGCGCTCGTCGTCGGCGAAACCACTCAGGCCTTGAGCCGGTTCAACCCCGCCACTCTGGTCGGGCACGGGAAGGTCGCCCAAATTTCGGGGATGTGCGCCGGGCTGCGGGCGGGCACGGTGATCTTCGATCTTGAACTCTCACCGGGACAGCAAAAAAACCTGGAGCTCGCTCTGCCCAAGACGAAGGTCGTCGACCGCACGCGACTGATTCTTGACATCTTCGCCAGACGAGCGCGCACCAGCGAAGGACGGCTGCAGGTCGAACTCGCCCAGCTCTCCTACATGCTTCCTCGATTGACCGGAGCCTGGCGAGAATTCTCGCAGCAAGCCGGAGGAATTGGAACCCGCGGCCCGGGCGAACGCAAGTTGGAATATGAGCGCCGGCACATTCAATCTCGGATCAAGCATCTGCACCGCGAGCTTGAGCGCGTGCGCGCCGGCCGCCGCCTGCGCCGGGACCGGCGCGCGAGCGTGCCTGTCCCCCAAGTCGCGCTCGTAGGCTACACCAACGTCGGCAAGTCGACCCTCCTCAACGCTCTCACCGGAGAACTCTCCGCCTACGCAGACGACAAGCTCTTCGCCACGCTCGATCCCACCTCGCGCCGGGTTCGTCTGCCGGGCGGCGGCTGGGCCGTCATCACCGATACGGTCGGCTTTATTCAACGTCTGCCCACGACATTGATCGCGGCGTTCCGCTCGACTCTCGAAGAAGTCGAGGCCGCCGACTGCCTCCTGGTCGTGCATGATGCATCCTCCAAGGAGCTTGAAAGCCAACGCGTGTGCGTCGTCGAAACCCTCGAGGAGCTGAACGCGGCCGATATCCCTCGAGTCGACGTCTTCAACAAAATCGATTTATTGGACGCCTCCCAACGCGAGGATCTGGCGCGCCGGCACCCGCAGGCGGCGTTTATGTCCGCGACCGGCGGCAGCGGATTGAACGACGCGCTGAGGTTGGTCGAACACAGTCTCTCCCAGCGCTGGCTTCTACGAGAAATCGACGCTCCCGCCGAGAAAGCCGGCGAGTGGACGGCGAGAGTGTACGAGTCGGCGCAAATCATCGAACGATTGATCGTGGGGGGGACCATTCGTTTTCGCCTTCGAGTCACGGCGGAAAATTGGCGTCGATTGCAGTCCCGCCTGGCCGAATGCTAGGATTGCATTGAAATTTATGGTGAATTTTCGCGCGACGGTCTTGGGCGCGGGCATGTGGGGCGTCGTTCTCGCTCAACAGCTGGCGGGCAAGAAAGCTCGGGTGCGACTGTGGGAATTCGTCCCGTCGTTGGCGGCGACGCTCACGCGCACGCGGCGGCACGCGCATGTCCCCGGCTTGCGCCTGGACGGCTCGGTTGTGGTCACCGATGACCTGGCGATGGCCTGTCGCGACGCCGAACTTTTGATATTCGCCCTGCCCTCGACGGTGCTCGCGGCCACGGCGAGAAAAATCCGGGGCCTGGCGCTTGTGTCGGCTCGCGCCCGCGCCGTCAACGCCGCCAAGGGCGTCGAACCCGTCACGCTCTCGACGATGGGAGACGTCATCGAACGCGAGCTGCCGGCCCTGCGAAAACAGGTCTGGACTCTCACGGGGCCGAGCTTCGCGCGCGAGGTCGCCCAAGGAATTCCGACGTGCCTGATGCTGGGCGGCCCCGGCGGCGCCGCGGCCGTGACACTGGCACGCCTTTTCACCGGAGGAGCCCTGCGCGTGGAACTGAGCCGAGATCGCGTCGGAGTCGAACTCGGGGGCTCCCTCAAGAACGCCATCGCCATCGGCGCGGGCATCTTGGACGGACTTGGAACCGGAGCCAACACCAAGGCCGCCCTGCTTGTGCGGGGCCTTGCGGAAATGGGCCGGCTCATCTCCGCGCGAGGCGGCCGGGCCGACACCATTTACGGGCTCGCGGGCCTGGGCGATCTGATCGCGACCGGCACCTCGGCGCAATCGCGCAATCGGACATTCGGAGAAAAGCTCGGCAGAGGATTGACTCCGGCGCGAGCCTTGGCGCAGATTCCGACCGTCGTCGAGGGACTGGAGGCCGTCGCCTGCGCTCGGCAGTTGTGCCGGCGGCACAAAGTCAACGCCCCCCTTATCGATTCAATCTGGCGGGCCACCCGCGGCGCCGACGCCCGCGGAGTGTTGACGGCCTTAGGGTTCAGGCCGGGGGAGTAGGGGGAGGGGGACTATGGCCAAAGGCGAAAAGAACGATAAAGACAAGGCGCCCGATCCTCCCAAGGGCGAAAAAGAAGTCCGCATCTACTCGTTGGCGACGACCGTCAGCGAATGCATTATTTTCCTCGAGGAACTCGAGGGCAAACGTCTTCTTCCGATCTGGATCGGCATCACCGAGGGCCAAGCCATCGCCATCCGCTTTTCCGGCATCGTGCTGCCCCGGCCGCTCACTCACGACCTCTTGCTGTCGGCCATTCAAGAGCTTGGCTACGAAGTCAAAAAAATCGTCGTCAGCGACATCAAGGAAAATACGTTTTACGCTCGCGTCCACGCCTCCAACGGCAAGACGACGGTCCAGCTCGACAGCCGCCCCTCGGATGCGATCGCCATCGCCGTTCGCGCCGGCTGCCCGATCTTGGTGCATGAAACCGTTTTCGAACGCTGCCAGACGCTGACCAAGCCCATCTCCGAGGATGAGGTCTCGAAATTCAAAGAGGAGCTTAAAAACCTAAGGCCGGAAGACATCTTCAAGGACTTGAAAAAGAACCCCGGGGGCAATGAGCCCCCGAAGAAAAAAGACGGAGGAGACGCGCAATGAATCGACTGGATATCATCAAAGCCGTCGCAAAAGTGCTGACGACGAAGGGAGAGGCCGCTTTGGCCGTTGAAACGACCTTCGAGACTATCCGCGGAGCGCTCAATCAAGGCGACAAAGTCGTGATCTCGAACTTCGGAACGTTCCGAGTCAAGGCGCGCCAGCCGCGGACCGGACGCAATCCCAAGACCGGAGAACAGGTCAGCGTGCCTCCCCGCCGAGGCGTCCGGTTCAAGGCTTCGAAGAATCTGTTGGAGTAACAGCGTGGAACTGCCGTTCCTTCCGGATGGGGACTTTTTCACCATGCGAGACGCCTCACGCCTGGCGCAAGTGCCGCCTCACACCCTGCGCTACTGGGAAAATCACTTCGGAGACTTGCGCCCCGCCCGCAAGACCGGAGGCCACCGGCGCTACAGCCGCTCCGACATCGAACTCATTCTCGAGATCAAAGAACTGATTCAGCGCCGCAAGATGACCGTCGCGGGAGCCCGCCGGGAACTCATCGATCGACGGCGCGCAAAAAGCGGGTTCGATGCGCCGCTCACTCGCCCCGCCGGCGCCGACGGCCCGCACAACAAGCTGTTGCGCGAGGTCCGCAAAGAACTCAAGGCGATCCTCGAAGAGATGGGCCGCCAGTAACCAGCCGCCAGTAACCAGTTGCGTCGGGGTGGACAAAAAATTAGAATACTCTGACGAGTTCGGCCGGCGACCGGCCGCGTCGCGCCCGCGGTCGGGGACTGGCTCAATGGTAGAGCGCTCCCTTGGGGTGGGAGAGGCTACAGGTTCGATTCCTGTGTCCCCGACCGCGGGCGTGAACGGACTCGCCGGCCGCACATCGGGGTATAGCTCAATTGGCAGAGCGCTTGGTTCGGGACCAAGAGGTTCCCAGTTCAAGCCTGGGTACCCCGACCACTTTATCGGCGAGACGAGATCCGCCGTCTTGGCGCCAGGAACCACTTGCGCAGGCTCTTGACAAATCACTAGAATGTCAACCATCGACCCCTTGACGCGTCGACACCTTAGGGTGCTCGGACAAGTCCAAGGGGTCGGATTCCGGTGGTTCGCTCGGGAAACGGCCTCGACGCTCGGCCTCTCGGGCTGGGTGCGCAACCGGGAGGATGGGTCGGTCGAAGCCGAGGTGGAAGGAACGCAGCGCTCGCTCAACGAGTTCGTCAAGCGCTTGCGCGAAGATCATCCTTCAGCCCGAGTGGATTCGATCGAAATGCGGCCGATCGCCGCGCGCGGCGATCGGGGATTTGTGATCGAATAAGGGGCTCATCATACAATGGAACCGTCCACCGACACTATCAGCCAGTATTTCAAAGGCATCCAGAAGCTCGCTCTCGTCACCCGCGAAGAGATGCACGAGCTCTGGAAGAAAGCCAAGAAAGGCGACCACGCGTCCAAATCCCGGATCATGGAGGCGAATCTGCGCTTGGTGGTTCCCATCGCCAAGAAATATCACCGCCAGGGCATCGACTTCATGGACCTGGTCGAAGAGGGCAACTTGGGCTTGATGCACTCCATAGATAAATTTGAGCCCTCGAAGGGCTACCGCTTCTCGACCTACGCCTCCTATTGGATCGAACAGTCCATCCGCCGCGCCGTGGAAGAAACGTCGAAGACGATCCGCATCCCACCTCACGCCTGGGAGGCCCTGCGCAAATGGCTGAAGATGTGGGAGAAGATGCACCTGAAGCTCGACCGGGACCCGTCGCTAGCCGAGATGGCCCGCGCGATGCACTGGACGGCCCGGCAGGTTCGGGGGGTGCTCGACGCCGCCGAAGCGGCCAAGGGAATGGGCTCCTTCGACGCTCCGATCGATTCCGAGGACGACAACATCACCGTCGAGGACATGATCGCGGAAACCACCGCGCAATCGCCCGAGAGCGTCATCGGAGTGCTCAAGCTCCACGATGAGCTCCATCAAGCCCTGCGCGAAATCGGCGATCGAGAGCGGATGATCCTGGAGTTCCGCCATGGGCTGACGGGCCAAACGCAGATGACGCTCGAGGAAGTCGGAAAGCGCTTGCGCTTGTCGCGCGAACGGATCCGGCAAATCGAGGAGCGCGCGCTGCTGCGCCTGCGCCGGGTCGCCAACCGCATGGGCCTCATTGAAGTCGACGACGGGGGGCGGCGCGGACCGACCAATCTCCAACCCGGCTTCCAAGCCCCGAAGCTGAAAACCGACATCTTGGGACAAACCATCCCGGCCGGCCGTAAAACCGCGCCGACGGCGGTCCCCATGCCGAAACGCGCGCCGCGCAAAATGGTCTTTGCGCCGTCCCGCAAATCCGCGAGAAACGGAACCCACTCCAAAAACGGTCGATCCGCCAAAAAGAAACGATCATGAACCTCAAGACTTTCATCCATGAAGTGCCCGACTTCCCCAAAAAAGGGGTGGGATTCAAGGACATCACTCCACTTCTTTCCGACGCGAAAGCGTTCGCCTCGGCCATCGACCGGCTCTGCGCTCCCTTTATGGGCAGGGGCGTGCAGATCGTGGCGGGCATCGAATCACGCGGCTTTCTCCTGGCCACGCCCATCGCCTACCGTTTGGGCGCCGGGGTGGTCCCCATCCGCAAGAAGGGGAAGCTGCCTCGCAAGGTTCGCAGCGCCACCTACGCCCTGGAGTACGGCACCGACTCCATCGAGGCCCACGCCGACGCGTTCCCCAAAGGCTCCAAAGTTCTGCTGGTCGACGACGTCCTGGCCACCGGCGGCACGGCCGGCGCGGCCGTCTCGCTCATCGAAACCATCGGGGGACAACTCGTCGGCGCTTCGTTTCTCATCGAGCTGAGTTTCCTGGACGGGCGCGCCAAGCTTCCCAACCGCGAAATCCACGCTCTCGTTTCCTATTAGCCTCCCGGTAGGTCCAAAGACCGATCCTCGAAGGGACCTTCGTCCCTTCGAACCTTCCGATCGGTTTCATACAATGGCGGCATGAAAATTCATAGTCGCCGTTTCGTCGCTTCCCTGGTTTTCGCCCTCTCCGTTGCGACCCTGAATTCTGCGATCAGCCGCGCCCGCACGATCGGGCCCGCGGTCAAAACCGCGCCGGGGGTCCTCACCGTCCCCCTCGGCATCCCTGGACATTTGCCCCTGCCCGGCATGCCGGCCTTCGCGATCCCAACCGCCCGCCTGAGCGGCTCGCTTCTGCTCGCGGCCCCCGCGCCTCGAATCGTCCCGGCCGCCGCCTTGGCGGCGCCGCAAACAATAGCCCTTGAACACGCGGCGAACCTAAACCAAATCATCTCCGAAGCTGGCGCTCCCGAGGCCAGCGACGTCGCTCCCGTCTATGACGGCTCCGGGAACAACAAAAAAACCTCTGTCCTGGCCGGACAAACCGCGCCGGAAACCGGCGCAAGCGCCGCCGCTTTCAATTTCAGCCCGCTGGACCCGACCGAGACGTATTTCCTGCGCACGGTTCCCACCGCCATCAAAACCCGGGACAAGGGTCGGGTCATTGAAATGAGGGTCTCCCACGGAAGGGGGGAGCCGGCGTATCTCGTTCGCTACGAGAAGGACAAGGGCGTCAAGGTCTATGACTCCGACGGCAACCGCGCTCCCGCCTCCGCGCTCAGGGGCTTGCAGGAAATGCTCGTCGAAGGTCTCGAGCGGCGCACACTGGTCAACCCCCTTTATGAAATCCTTCTCGATGAGATACGCTTCACCCTCGCGCCCGCTTATGGGCCGGGCGACCCTCTGTGGCGCTACCTCTGGTCGTTCCGATTCAGCGACGTGGATTCCACGGTTTCCTACTACGAAGGCTACCGCGCGGAATCGGTCTCGTCTCCTCGAGGCGAGGAATTGGAGTTAGTCGCCGTCTCCAAAACCCGCGGAAGAATTATCCTCACGTGGACTCCCAAAGCGGGCTTCCGACTCAAAGAGATGGAGGGCCACGTCTCCAAGGCCAACTCGCGCCAGTTGGCCGGACTGCAGTTGAGCCTAATGAGAGAAATGCTGGAGACCAACTCGCGCGGGGATACGGCCTTGGAACTGCTGCGCAAGATCCATCTCACGCTGAACCCTTCGCGCCTCGGAGCGAAGCTCGCCCTCTCGAGCCCCAAAGCGGCTCGAAAAAGCAGCGCCGAAATGCTCGAAAAGATCGCCGCCAATGTCGAGCTCAACAACGGCGGAGCGTCGGTGGAAACCTATGACGCCGCGGCCTTCGATCTCAAGAAGTCAGTCGAAGCCATGGAGCGGCGCCTCTCCGACGACGGTCCTGATTACCAATATAAAACCACGATCGGCCTCGATGCGATCCTTGATTTGCTCCGCAACGATGAAAGCGTCTCATCATGGCTTAACCAGGACGCCGTGTTCCTGGCCCGAAGCCTGAAGAAGCTGAAGGCGGACGGGCTGCTGAAGGATGTGTTCGCGCGCACCGTTCTGACCACGGAGCGGACCTACACCGTTCTCTTCTACTTCGAAATCTTCACCACGGACGGCAAAGTCCTGCATCTGCATTTCGCGATGGGCGACTAACACCGCATCTCGGCTCCGTCAGACCCGGGCTATCTGAGGTCTGTGGGAGTCGTCCAGGCGCGCGACCACCGACCGCGCCGAGGCAGTTGGAACAAGCGATCGACAAGCTCGCGAAGCGCACCGCGCGGACCGTCTTGCGAGCGATAGAAGGAAAGACGCCCGCTGCGCTTATCGATCGCGATATGAACCGCCCCCTTCACTCCCGGTTGATGCTCCATAATCACCAGCGCACCGTCGCCCCCATCGATGTATCTATTCACCGGCCATTCTTTGACCGCGCGATCACCCAAAACGCGCCGCAGGTCGGAGAAGCGCCCCACGGCGACAGGATCGTAGGAGAGCTTCAAGCCCCGCAGGGAGCGATGCAAATCCGTCGTATTATCCGCCTCCTCGAACTCAAGAGAAACCCCTTTCTCTTCGTAAGAGAACGCCGCATGATACGAGTCTGAGCGCGCCGAGCCGACCACCTGCACGGGCAAGCGGAGCGCCGGGCCCGGGATCATATCCTCATTGAACAGCTTGAGCGTCTCCTGGAATTCCCCGGGTATCGGCGGCTGCAGGCCCTGATCGGCGTTTTTGCGGAAGTCCGCGGCCGCGTCGCGCTCAAACTGCGCGGGCAAGGGCACGAGGAATATTCGTCCCTTCTCGAGTTCAAAAATGGGGAAGTCCGCTGGGATGCGCACATCCAGGTAGGCCTTGCGGCCGGGGACGCCGACAGCCGCCGGATCGACGCCTGGAAGCGTGAGGAATACACCCGTCAAGTCCTTGTAGACATCGGCTGCGGACGTTCCAAACCAAGTCCTTTTATCACGGACGTACGAGGAGATCGCGTTGAAAAGATGTCCAAATCCCGAGGCGTCGGGCTGCATCCGGCGCAGATCGTCGTCATCTGCCACATAATGCCGGAAGACCGTCGGTCGCATGGCGACGCTCTGTCCGCCAAGCTCGACTTCGATCCCAGGCTCTGTTTCGAGGCCGCGAGCCGAGCTCGGCATTCCGCTCACGCCGGTCAGCGCTGGAGACCACGGGGAGGCCTCCTGCAAAGCGGCTCGCTTGACTCGACGGTTTCCCGGCGAGAGAAGTTGCTCGCTGCGAACATGAGAGAGGGCCGCCAGGCCGCTCAGAGAGTCACCCGCGCCCGAAAGCCGCGCCGGCGCCGCTTGGTCCATGATCGCGGCTGCGATGCCCTGCAGTTGCTCGTTCGAAAGGGTCTCAAGCCGCTGCGCGGACACATGCTGGAGCACCGAGTTGACCGCCAGCAGCAGCCTCGCCGCCTTCACTCTCGGCTGCTGTTGGGCGGCGGCGGCCACCGCCGCGCCGTCTGCTGCGATAGCGGCCCGCAGCAGAAGCGCGGCCTTCTCGGGAGAAAACGCGGCTGGAAGGACGTCAGGCCGCGTCGCTGGAAAGAGAGCTTTTGCGAGGGCCGCATGATCGCCCAGAGGAAGAGATGAAATAGACTGACTGAGCGCCCCGCCAAGGACTGTCATGTGAAGCGGGTTTGAGACACCGCCAGACGCAGCCTTCTGCAGCGGAGCGCCAAAGGCCGCCATGCAGAGAAATGCAAACGTCGCCGAAAGAATCCAGCGCGTCATAAAATGAGTATTAGGGGATGCCCTCGTCCAAACAAGGGCCAGATGACCCAACCGATGGGCCCAATGAGCCTATTCAGACGACGGCCGGCGCGCGGGAATCAGCATCGAGCCGACCAGAGCGGCCAGCACGATGAGCAACGAGGCGAGCGAACCCACGTGCAATCCGAACAACGGCCCCAGCATCAGCTTGACCGCGACGAAGAAGAGCACGGCCGCCACGCCCTTCTGCAGGTGGGGAAAGCGCTCTTCGAGCTCGTTGAGCACCTGAAACAACGAGCGCAGCCCGAGCACCGAGAGGACGTTCGCCGAGATGATGATGAACACGCTCGAGGAGATCGCCAGCGCCGCCGGAACCGAGTCGAGTGCGAAGATCGCATCGTAGCCAATCACGGCCAGCAGGCCCGCGAAGAACGGGTTGGCGAACCAGCCCTTGGCCGCCCGCGCCTCGCGCGGCTTGAACGCGGCCTTCACGCGCGCGGTCAGGCCCCCGACCAGGTCCCACTCGGGCTTGAGCATCTTGAGCGCGACCAGCAGCAAAAAGGCCCCGAACACGACGAACACCCACGGGCTGGCCGCGGCCACGCCCATTCCCACCGACACCATGCTTAGCCTCATGCCCACGGCCCCGAGAATGCCCCAGCCGAGCACCTGGGGCCGGATCTCCCGCGGCAGGGCGTGCAGCACCGTCGAGAGCACCACGAGGTTGTCGAGCGACAGGGTCCACTCGATCAGGTAAATCGACAGGAACTCCTGCGCGCTCTGAGCCCCCATCCAGACATAGACACCGCCGTTGAACGCCGCGGCGGTGGCGACCGCGGCAAGCACGGTCACGACTGGGTTCTGCCACGCACGCTTGATCCACGACCCCGGCCGCGCCGCCTCGAGCATCGCCGGTCCGATGTGTCTTGGCAGCGCCGGTCCGTAGCTCAGGAACTCCTTATGAAACTCGGCCTCGTTGTAGCCGCTGCCGGTCTTCCTTTGGTATGCCGCCTTCAACTCCTCGATCTGCAGCCGCCCGAGCAGGGAGGTCAGCGCCTGAGTGGGCATCTTCGCGTAGCGATAGGGCTCGTCCTTCGAGATCGCCTCCGGCAGGAAAGCCTTCTCGGTCAGGATTCTGGCGGCCTCCTCGAGAGTCACAGCGCCAGTGTGCAGCGCCGCATCCAGGGAAATCCGCCACGCGCGCCACAACTGGGCCCCGAGTTGGGTCAGCTCCTCCTTCTTCGTGTCGAAGCCCCTCGCGCGCATCAGCTGCTCGGCATAGTGGGCATATCCTTCGATGTTCAGGCTCGCGGCGTACCCGGCATGATCGAGCAGACGGCGCACGGTGGGCACTTCGGCGCTGTGAATCGCCAACCGTCCCTCGTTGGAACGCGCGAGGGACTTCACCTCGCTGTATTTCGCCAGCAGTTCCTCGTCATTCTTGGGGTGATCGGCCTTGAGTTCGGCCATCAGCTCGGGCAAGGGCTTGTCGGGGTTGATCTCTTTGGCGAGCTCTTGCATGCGCACGGTAATACGCGCAGCGATCTCTTGGCCCTTCTTCTGCAGCTCTTCGGGCGATTCCTTCAAGCCGAGCTCGTTTTTAAGCTTCCAGACGTACTCCTCCCTTCCGATGCCGTACTTCTCGGTGGCTTGGGGGAGGATTTTTTCTTTCAAGAATTCGGCGTGCCTGAGATAGGCGTCTTGGGCGCTCTTTCCGGCTTTCTCGAGCCTTTGTTTGAGCGCATCAAAATCGCTGGGCGTGAGCTGTTCCTTGGCCTTCGCGATCAGCTCCGTGCCGAAGTAGTCGGCGGCGCTTTCAGCACCTTTGATCCCGTCCTTCTGCACGAAGCCGCGGTAGACTTGGCGGCCTTCTTGGGCGCCTTCCGCGAGGTTGCGTTGGACGGCCTTGAGATATTCGGGGACGAGTTCCGCCCTTTCGACGATGTTCTTCCACTCGTCGGCTGGGTTGGCGCCCATCTGCGCGGTTTGGACCTGGATGATGTCGTACGGCCCTTGAGCGGCGCCGACTTCCTCGCGGTAGCTCCGTTTATCCTTCAGCTCGTGGAGCTGCGAGCGGGCGACCGTCAGCATCACCTGGCGGTCGATCTCCTCTTGGGCGTCCTTGCCGTGGGCGGTCGCCAACTGCTGCTGGATGGTTTCGAAGAAGCCGATCTGTTTGGCGATGTTT
>ERZ1292630.1324-Hain-H41-02um-R3-1324-length-24421-cov-24_pt1 | contig 24421 bp, 30 predicted proteins | sample MGYA00564408_ERZ1292630 | MGnify/ENA primary metagenome ERZ1292630 (study PRJEB36523, sample SAMEA6512641) | groundwater metagenome | collected 2019-01-08 | study: AquaDiva: Metagenomics assemblies of 32 groundwater samples
CTTGATCCGGAAGAAAGAAAGAGAAATGAGAAAAAGTCAGTAAGTGCCTAAATATCGATAATGCTGGAGGTGTAAATGTTGACGGAAGAGCGGCCCTGGGGGTCTTACACTGTCCTTGAGGAAAAAAAATGGATATAAGATAAAGAGGGTCGAGGTCAGACCCAAACAGAGGCTATCGCTACAGAAGCACCACCACAGGAGCGAGCACTGGATCGTTGTCTCCGGCACAGCCCTGGTGACAAACGGAGGCAAAAATATATTTTCTTTATCAAGCCTATCGCCGCGAACCCAATAGAACTCCTTGAAGAGAACCTCAAACTGTTCCGCGACAAAGGGTCATGTCCCGCACGCTCCAGGAGACGGCGACCTATCTCGGCGGCTTGGCGCAGATGGCCAGCTGGTATCTTGCTTGGCGGAGCAAAGATGTAGACATCCCCTTTATCTTGCAATCCTTCACGGTTGCAGCGCCCGGCAGCCTGCGCAACGGAATCGAGACCTGCCAGTGCGCGGTAGACCACCGGGAAGTCAACATCCACCCCTGCTTCCACCAATTGCGTGCTGATAACACGAGTGGCTAGCCCATCTTTCTGGCTTTGTTTGATTTCCGCGATTTTTTTCGAGCGGTGGGCGCCGCACATGAGGGCCGAAAGGTGAAACGTCCCTTCCGGCATCAACTCCCACAGGGCGCGCGCATCATCGCGACGATTGACAATACAGAGGGACAAGTCATGTTTCCGCAATGATGAAGGATTGAACAGCATCCGTCAGTACATCATTGAAACCCCCCTGAAATGGGAACTGGATGAGGAGAATCCGGTTAATGCGAAAAGGACGGCAAAAGGTAATCCATGACCGACCTCTATACCCAGCAAAAGAACAACCGTAGGGCCACCGCCTGGTTGATAGGCGGATTCATTGTCCTAATCACATTTCTTGGCCTTGGTGTGGATGTTTTTTATCTCGGCTTTGAGAGCGGCATTCCTGTTGCCACATCTTTAGCACTCACATTCTCGGCGGCAAATGGATTTTTCTCATTTTATAAGGGAGACTCCTTAATACTTGCTTCTCTCAGGGCCGTCCCACTCGACTTCAACGATCCCGATCACAAGAAACTCCATAATGTAGTCACTGAGATGGCGATTGCGTCAGGGCTTCCTATGCCAAAGATGTACGTCATCATGGACCCTGCCCCAAACGCCTTTGCTACAGGGCGCGACCCGGAACATTCAGTGATAGGCGTCACCCAGGGACTTCTAACAACCATGAACAGGGAAGAACTCCAGGGAGTTGTGGCACATGAGATGGGTCATATAAAGAACTTCGACATAAGGCTGATGATGATCGTAACTGTCCTCCTTGGAACCATAGTCCTCCTTTCCGACTGGGCTCGGAGGACGATGCGCTATGGCGGGGTGATCGGCTCTCGTAATAGAAGAGGACGGGCCAAGGGTGGGAACGTGGTTGTCCTGATCCTCTTCCTTATCCTTATAATTCTTGCGCCCATAGTTTCAAGGCTCATGGCAATGGCTGTATCACGATACAGGGAATACCTGGCAGACTCAACTGCTGCGGAACTGACAAGAAACCCATTGGGACTTGCTTCGGCCCTTGAAAAGATATCCCAGGCCACCTCCCCTCTTAAAAACGCCCACCGTGGCACGGCCCATCTCTTTATAAGCGACCCGATTCACCGGAAGATTGATAATAAAGAAGGATTTCTGGCCGATGTCCTGTCTACACATCCGCCTATAGAAAAGAGGATTGAGAGATTGAAGAGGATGGCGTATCAATATGTTAGCTGAATTTGATGACTGAAGTAATGTCCAACATGTGGACTTTTTTGTCCCCACATATTATGATGAATGAAAGTTTGCATTCTGCTATAATCGCTGCACGGAGGTGAAAATGAAAAGAAGGATTTTGATAATTTCAGTTTTACTGTCAGGGACTATCGTGTTTCTTTCAGTGGGGGATACATTTGCCTCAGAGCGCAAGCTTTGGTTGCACAAGTGCGCATCATGTCATGACGGCAAGACAGCACCTGCTCCCGAATCTCTTGTGGAAAAATACAAGACCGTTGAAGAGTTCACAAATGGTGTTCAAACCGAAGGCCATAAGGCCATGAACATCCTTAAAGATAGCCTCCCTCTCATAAAAAGGATTGCGCAGGAATTGGGAATAAAGGAATTGCAAGTAAAATAATAGAAGAGGTCCCTATTTTCCCTCACACCATTCTGCAATGCCCCGTTTGTCGGAATCCCCTGATTCCATCGACAGGCGGATACCGATGCTCCAACAAGCACACCTTTGATCTTGCGCGTCAAGGATACGTCAATTTGATGCTTGCCCACAAGAAGCACTCTAAAGAACCAGGAGATAGCCCTGCAATGATTCAGAGCCGTCGAAGGTTTCTGAACCAGGGGTTTTACGACAGGGTTTCCGATGGGGTCAATGAAGTAGTTGCCGGGAACCTCCAGGAACTTGAAAACGGAACGGCGTTCAGTATACTTGACGCGGGTTGCGGGGAGGGCTTTTATCTTAAGCGCCTAAAAGAGCATCTGATGGGGAACCTCGGGGGAAGGACCCCTCTATACTGCTATGGAATAGACATCTCAAAATTTGCGATCTCCAAAGCTACCCAACGAGATAAAACAGTCAGCTGGGCCGTTGCTAATATCGTTGATCTGCCGTTTGCATCCGGCTCCCTGGACATAGTTATGAACGTCTTTGCCCTGGCAGACTTCGCTGAATTCTCACGGATTCTAAGGGAGACAGGGAAACTTGTGATTGTAACCCCGGGCCCCAGGCACTTGAACGGTTTGAGAGAGATTATATACCCGGTTTCAAGAGAACATACCCAGTCAGAAATGAGCGAACAGGCCAAAGGGCTTTTTAGTATCTCTAAGACAAAGAGAGTCAACTATCCACTTGAACTGAAGTGTTCTGAGGAGATCATGGACCTTCTGGCTATGACCCCCTATTTCTGGAATATAGATTTGAACACAAGGACCAAGGTGGAAGCGCTTAATCGGTTGGCATTAGAAGTCGATGTGGTGATAACGGTATTCAACAAAACAGGGCAGTGAGAGGCGGCAGTTCGCTAACCTTTATCCTGAAAACAGCAATTAGACACAGATGCTCACAGAAAAACGCTATGATTCACACAGATATCTTATTTAGCCTCTTCACTAAAATTGAGAGTCTCTTGCTTTTAGTAACTCTGTGAAAATCTTAAACAATCTGTGTCGCTTAGAAGCGCCTACTTTTGGAAATCTGTGTTGAAATACTTTTTCAAGGTTTATTGGTAATTACAAAGTTCCCCATTCAACGGACACCCTTCACACCTGGGCCTTGGCCTGCAAAACTCCTTCCCGAGAGATACTATCAGGGCATGATATTCATTGAACATCCTGGCGTCATCTGTAAGGCTATCCATAAAGATCTCCTGTACCTCATGGTATGTCACGTCTTCTGGAAACAGCCGGAGCCTCTGAAATATTCTGACAGTGTAGGCGTCAACAACAAATATGGGATATCCGCCGGAATAAAGGAGAATGGAGTCGGCAGTCTCAGGCCCTATCCCCTTGACCTCCAGAAGCTCATGCCTAAGCTCCTTAAGTTCAAGAGAGAACATCTTCTTCAGGCTTCCACCATGTCTCTTATACAGATAATCTATAAAGTGCTTAAGCCTTCCGGCCTTTATATTGAAGTACCCGGAGGGTTTTATAAGCATTGCAAGATGGTTGTGGTTTACGTCTCTGAGACCTTTAGGAGAGAGGAGACCTTCTGCCTTCAGGTTTGCTATCGCCTTCTCCACATTCCCCCAGTTTGTGTTCTGGGTCAGGATGGCGCCGACAATAACCTCAAACGGCGTATCCCCCGGCCACCAGTGCTGGGGGCCGAAGGTTTTATAAAGCCTGTCATAGACCTTTAGTAAAACGTCTTTTTTCTTCACTTAGCAATAAACCATAAGTTGGACGCTGATAAACGCAGATCTGCATGATAAGATATAAAGCTCTCCGTCAATCATGTAAATCATGAAAATCTGCGTCCCATCATATCTCTTTTAATTTCTTCACTTCTTCCGCAGTCAGATGCCTGAATTCTCCAGGCTTCAGGTCCCCGAGCGTAAGGGATGCAAGCCCTTCCCTCTTAAGCTTTATAACTGAGTGCCCGATGGCCTCAAACATCCTCTTTACCTGACGGTTCCTCCCCTCATGGATGATGACCTCCAGCCAGGAGTTGGCCTCTGCCTTCTTTATGATCTTGACCCTGGCAGGGGCAGTCATACCGTCCCTCAGTTTTACACCATTCCTTAACTTTAAGACCCCTTCCTGTGTAGGTACCCCGTCAACCTTTACAAGGTAGGTCTTGGGTATCTCATGACTTGGATGCTGAAGCCTGTGGGCCAGGTCCCCATCATTGGTGCAGAGTATAAGCCCTTCTGTGTCGTAATCGAGCCTGCCTACAGGGAAAACCCTTACCTTCACCTTCTCCAGCAGCTCCATGACAGTAGGCCTTCCCTCAGGGTCTTTGCTGGTTGTGACATACCCCCTCGGCTTGAACAGTATGACATACGTCTTGGGCTCAGGCCTTGTGATCAGCTTTCCGTTTACCTTTATGTAATCGTTGTCAGTATCTGCCTTTGTCCCAAGCTCGACAACCACCTTCCCGTTAAGGGTCACCCTTCCGTCAAGGATCAACCTCTCTGCCTCTCTTCGGGATGCAATCCCTCCCTGGGCCATGATCTTCTGTATACGCTCAAGCATCTGTTTCTTCTCCTGTTCCTTCTGTATTCCCTTCAAACACAAGCTCCGCCTGTGCCGGTTCCTTCCTCTCCCCAAGCTCCGCCAGGTCTTTCAATGTAGGAAGGGACTTCAGGTCTTTCAAACCGAAGGCCTCCAGGAACTCCCTGGCAGTGCCGTAAATCATAGGCCTTCCAGGGACATCCTTTTTCCCCAATATCTTTATCAGCTTCTTGTCCAGAAGGTTCTTTATGACGCCCCCGGCATCAACCCCCCTCAACTCCTCTACCTCTGCCCTTGTTATCGGCTGCCTGTATGCAATAATGGCAAGTGTCTCCAGCGCAGGTTGGCTGAATTTCGGGGCCTTTATCTTGTAAAGCTTCTGAAGGTATGGGGCGTACCTTGGCCTTGTCCTGAACTGGTACCCTTCCGCCACCTCGGACAGATAAAAACCTCTATCCTCTCTATACTCCTCCTGAAGAAGAGATATGCACTGCACGATATCCTGCATCGAAGCCTCCTCGATTATCTCCTTCATCCTGTCGATACTCAGAGGCTTCTCGGAGGCTAATATAAGGGCCTCAATTATAGCTTTCAAATCGTCTTTCGTCTCTTTCACGCTTAATCCTCTTTCTACAATAATTGGTGGCCAGTGATCGGCTGTCAGTGGTCAGAAAAACCGGCCACCGATCACTGATCACTGACCACTGCCTCTTCATTCACTGCCTTATACACCAATATCGGTCCGCATGCCGCTGCCTGATGGATCTTAATCATCTTCAACTTTATCAGTTCAAGGATCGCCAGGAATGTCACAATGACCTCCGGCCTGCTCCTTCCGCCTTTGAGGAGGTCGTAAAACGAGATGTTATCTTCTGTGCTGAGCGTTTCAAGAATGAAGGATATCTTGTCGCTCATAGATATCCTTTCAGCAAAAACTTCATGGGCCGCTTCTTCCGGCAGCTCCGCAATTACCTTCTTAAATGCCTCAATCAGGTCAAAAAGTGTAACCCCTTCCAGGTCAACACCCTGCTGCTGTTCTTCCGCATCCGACTCTTCAGGAAATGCCTTTCTGACAAAGACATCCCTGTCGAGCATATCTCTCTTATCAAGGGAGAAAGCGGCCTCTTTGATATTCTGATATTCAAGGAGCTGTTTAACAAGGTCAGCCCTGGGGTCTTCCTCTTCCTGATCTACCTCTTCGGAAACAGGAAGCAGCATCCTGGATTTGATATGCAGGAGGGTCGCCGCCATAAGCAGAAACTCCCCTGCCACATCAAGGTTAAGGGTCTTCATGATCTCGATGTAATCCAGATACTGCCTGGTTATATCAGCAATCGGGATGTCATAGATATCTATCTCGGCTTTCTTTATCAGATGAAGGAGGAGGTCGAGAGGACCTTCAAAGGCCTGTAATTTAACGCTGTAACTCATTATATCCCAACTGCTTCCCTGACCTCTTCCATGGTCTTCTTTGCTATGCCCCTTGCCTTCTCAGTTGCGTCAAATACTATCTGCTTTACCCTTTCCTTATCAGCGGCATATGCAGCCCTTTTCTCCCTTATAGGCTCCAGAGCATCATTAAGCCTCTCAATAAGCCTCTTCTTGCAGTCAACACAACCTATCCCAGCCTTCCTGCACTCCCTGTCTATCTCCTCCACTTCGCTCAGAGGGGAATACAGTTTGTGCATTGTGAATATGGCGCAGACATCAGGGTCCCCCGGATCAGTGCGTCTAAGCCTCTGCGGGTCGGTAAACATGGTGGAAAGCTTCTGCTTAACCTCGTCCCTGCTATCAGAGAGGTATATGGCATTCCCATAACTCTTGCTCATCTTCCTTCCGTCCGTTCCAAGCAACTTGGATGTCTTGGTCAGCATGGCATCAGGTTCCGGGAAGACCTCCTTCTTGTAAAGGAAGTTGAACCTCCTTACTATCTCCCTGGTCAACTCCAGATGCGGAAGCTGATCCAGCCCTATCGGTACGGCATTGGCCTTATATATTACGATATCCGCCGCCTGAAGGATGGGGTATCCCAGGAACCCATAAGTATTAAGCTCTTTCTCCTTAAGCTCCTCAAGCTGGTCTTTGTAAGTAGGGTTCCTTTCAAGCCACGGCACCGGGGTCAGCATGGAGAGTAAGAGATGAAGCTCCGCATGCTCAAGGATCGCTGACTGACGGAACATAACGCACTTTTCATGGTTTATCCCCACTGACAGCCAGTCCAGAAACAGGTCGTCTATGCTTTCCTTTACAAAGCCGGGGTTTGCATACTCTGTTGTAAGGGCATGCCAGTCTGCTGCGAAAAAGAAGCATTCATGCTCCTCCTGTAATTCCAGCCAGCTCGAAAGAACGCCGTGAAAATGCCCCAGATGTAATTTCCCGGTGGGGCGCATCCCGCTCACTATACGTTTCTTATTCACTAATAAACTCCTTATAGACCCGGTTTAATCAATTACCATCCCTATAGACTTCTTTATCTTTTCAAAAGGTCTCTTTTTACTGCTGCTAAGATCGGTAAAAGGAATAGGTATGAGGACAATATCTCTCTGGCTATACATCATTCCAGACCTCGTCTGCCGGATTATCCCAGAACTTAAGTGTGCTCTCAGATGCTGCCATCAACTCAGTCAAATCCTCGCCCTCCGGGAAGATAATGATTTCTATTCTTTGTCCCTTGTTCAGCGGCAATCTGGGCATTTCTATAGTGCCATTTTCCTTAACGACAGAATGATATCTAAATGCCTGCATAATCAAACCTCCTTTACAGCAAACACTGCTTTATATTTTGTCAGAAAGCTCGAACTTTCCATTTTTATAATGCCCCTTGATTGCTTCCAACATATTCATTCCCTCCTAAAAAATCTGAACTCGTCCCTGATTTCGTCTCAGACCCTTGATGTCTTTTACCGCTCTGTTGGTATAAACAAGCCTGTATTTCTCTTACCAAAAACCTCTTCATGGCTTTTTACCTTCTTTGCCTTATACTCGGACCTGGCCTCTTTGATGCTTTTAAGGTAAGCGGGAGATGTAGCAGCCAGAAGGTCTTCAAGAAACTCATCCCTCTCCTTCCTTTTCATTCCCTTCACAGCCTCGATAATCTCATTAGGCTTCACTTCAAGCTTTACTGTCTGCAACATTCTATCCTCCTAATCATCAGTCTTGTAGGGTGCGTCCCACGCACCAAATGAATCCCATTATTCCCCGTAATCGAAATCCCCTTTATCAGCAGCCGCATCCCCGCCCCAATCCTTCGGATAAATTCCGTTTTTGGTGAAACGTTGACTGTTGGTGACGACTGTGAAAAAAATGTGCCGCCAGTAGTTTTTGGTCTGCGGTATTCGGGCATCTTATACCCATATGTTAATGGTGCGTGGGACGCACCCTACAAACTACCTATTTCCTAATGCCTTCTGCAAATTCCTGCACCCCATCTCATTCCCCATATCACACGCCTTCTGAAAATCAGAAATTGCTCTGCCCATATTACCTTTATCATAATAAGCGGCGCCACGGTTGTAGTAGGCTATGGCATAATTCGGATTCAAAGCAATTGCTTTATTATAATTCTCAATCGCCCTGTCAAGCTGCCACACACCAGCATAGGCGTTCCCACGATTATTATATGCTTCAGCAATATCTGGGTTTAATGCAATTGCCTTATTATAATCATCAATAGCCTTGCCATATTGTCTTTTGTTATAATAAGCAAACCCACGATTGTGGTAGGCATAGGCAAAATTTGGCTCTAATGTAATTGCCTTATTATAATCCTCGATAGCTCTGTCATATTGTCCTTTGTTATAATAAGCAAGCCCACGATTGTAATAGGCATCAGCATCATTAGGATCTTTTAATGCAATTGCGTTATTATAATCCTCGATAGCTCGGTCATATTGGCCTCTTTCAGCATATGCCGCCCCACGATTAATGTAAGCACCTATACCACTGGGATACAAGGCAAGTGTATTAGTATATGCCTCTATCGCCTCATCAAGTTTGCTATTAATATGGTAGTTGTGTCCCTTCTCAAACCACTCATTCGCCTGAAGTAATATTTCTTCATCTATTATTCTTGCCTCTACCCGCTTTCTCTCCTTCTCCCCCTTCGCCCCCGCCAACTGCCTCTTTAACTCCTCGATCTCCTTCTGGCTCTTGTCGTAAGCCTCCTGAATCTTCTTGTAGTCCTCAACAACAGACTTTTCTTTGACCCTCTTCGCCATCTCCTCCATCTTGTCGGTAGAGACCCTGGCCTTTATCTTGAGCCAGAAGTTAAAGCCGTCGCCGACAACCATCCTATTCTTCTCCAAGACCTCAACCTCCATGACGCCGGCGGCAAGTACCTGTATCTCATCCGCAGTTAACTGGAAGTTCTTTGTCTTTGAATAGCTCTCCACATAAGTCCCCGCCTCTTCAACAGCAGTCCTCTTCGCCTGAAGCAGCGCCCTGCTCTCCGCCACAGTCGGCGTCTCGCCATCACCCATGTTGTAAGCGCCTTCGGCGATGATCTCTTTTGTTTCGGCAAAGGCGTGAAAGGGGGTAAGCAAAAAAGCCGTGACAATGATTGCATAAAAATATCTCATATTACTCTCCATGTAGATTCTCTATCTCTAAGACATAGAATCTTTCTTCAAATCCATCAAGACCTGTTCCACCTTTTCTATAAACTCTTTCGCCTTGGTTAGCTGGTTTGCAGCCTCGTCATGACTGAACTCCACAAAGTCCTCGTAGTCAGCCCTTTCCCGCTTGGCCTTGGCATTGGCGATAGTCTGGTAAGCCTCTTTGTCAAGTACGCCCGACTTAATGAAATGAATGTTAAACAGAGAAATAACACCTGAATGCTTCTTGCTATCCAAGCCTTTAAGGGCAAGCAGAGCCCTTGCAGCAGTGAATATTGCATAATAGGAACGCCCGACGGAATCGCTAAAGCTCCCGGAGGCAATCAAGGTAGCCGCAGATTGAAGCCTTTCTTTGGCCTTCTCCAGCCTGTAATCGGCAAGATCTATCTGATGTTTTTCAGGCAATAGGGATACCTTCCCTTTCGATTTCCTTGATAAATAGAGTCCCAAAATACCTGTTCATCTCATGTTCGCGCCGGGAGTAAATAACAGGAGATATATTACATCCGTACTCCATGTTAATGTCCGCTGCTATATTTACCACCTCTTCCCGTACATGCCAGTCTTCACTCTCCATTATAACAAGGATATCAATGTCAGACTCTTGATCGAAATCCCCCCGAACCTTGGAGCCAAAAACACTAAATTCTAAAAGAGATGGGCCGAGAAGCCTTTTTACTTTTTCGGCAAATCCCTTTACTCCCTGCCTTTCTGATTCGGTCATATACTTTTCATAGTTCTGCATAAAAACTCCTTTTGTCTCTTTGGTGGGCGCAGCCCACCCTACATGAATATTGTGTCATTCCGAACGAAGTGAGGAATCTTTCACTGTAATAAAAACAAAGATCTCTCCCGTTGGTCAAAATGACAAAACTGCGTTTCTTTGAGTTTTACAAAAATCTCAATAAGATACATTTTGAAAAATTGTTTTACCCCAGCAACAGATTTACAATTACCAGGATTATCGGAAAAACTACATACTCAACAATCCCTGAAAATATCAGGAGCAATAAGAGCAGAAAACCATAGGACTCAAGCTTTGCATAGGAGATCGCCTGCTTTTCTGGAAGTATCCCGACCATTATCCTCCCGCCGTCCAGCGGCGGGATCGGTATCACGTTAAATATTGCAAGCCCGACGTTCAAGCGGACACTGACATAGGCCATCTGGCTAATAGGGACTGCCACTGCCCCCCAATGAGAGTCGGCAGGAAGGTGAAGATTAAGCAGCCATCTTAAAAACAGGGCGCTGAGCACTGCAAGTGCCAGATTTGTCGCAGGCCCTGCCAGGGCCACCCAAAGCATCCCTTTCCTTGGATTCTTGAAGTAAAGCGGGTTTACAGGCACCGGCTTTGCCCACCCTATCATCCTTGTGATAAGAAACACAAGGGTTCCAACCAGGTCAAGGTGAGCCAGTGGGTTAAGGGTAAGCCGTCCGGCATTCTTTGCAGTAGGGTCCCCAAGCCTGTATGCCACCATCCCGTGTGCAACCTCGTGGAAGGTAACAGCCAAAAGGATTGGCACAGCCAATATTGAAAATTGTTGTATGTAAGATTCCATTTACATGTTCATCCTTTATCCTAAAAAAGCATTTGGACGCAGATTTGCGCCGATTTACACTGATACTTCAAAGACTTAAAAAAATACTCCCCTTTTTGGGGATACCTGTATTTCCTGAAACTGGCTTTTTTATCTGTGTCGCTTAGAAGCGCCTACTATTGGTTATCAGCGTTCATCAGCGTCCAATTACCGGATTTAGTTTTATCCTTTATTTTTTTCAAACGCCAGCCTCGCGGCTCCGAGCATCCCTGCGCTGTCTCCAAGGGACGCGGGTAAAATCTTTGTCCTTTCCACTATCTCCCTGAAACACCTCTTGTCTATCTCTTCGTTCATAGATGGATAAAACAGGTCCCAACCCTTTGATACACCGCCGCCTACAACAACCGCCTCAGGGTTCAATATATGAAGCAGACTCGCTATCCCTATTCCAAGGTATCTCCCAGCACCTGCAAACAGAGAGGCCGCAGCCATGTCTCCTCCTCTTGCAGCCGCATCCAGCATCTCAGTGGTCAGATTATCTATGTCCCAGGCTGCATCCCCTTTATTGACTGCCTCCCTGGCAGCCCTGACAATACCAGTGGCAGACGCATAGGGTTCAAGACATCCCCTGTTGCCACAGCTGCATTGCAGGCCTTCAGGCTCCACAACCATATGCCCGACCTCTCCGGCCATCCCGAAGGCGCCCCGCCATATCTTGCCGTCTAAGATCAACCCTCCCCCAACACCAGTCCCAAGGGTTATACATATAAGAGAATTAAACCCCTTTCCCGCGCCCGAGCTCTTTTCGCCATAGGCCACAGCATTGGCATCATTTTCAAGGACAACAGGAAGCGACAGCGCATTTTCCAGCAACTTCTGGAGAGGAACCTCTTTCCAGCCTGGGAGGTTTGGAGAATAGCGAACAACACCGTTTTCTATCAGCCCAGGGGCGCCAATCCCAATGCCTACAACTGTCCCATCTCTTCTTCCCTCTGCAATCATATCCAGAGTGGCCGAAGACAGCCGTGAGATTATGGCGTCCTTCCCTTCCTGGGCCGATGTCTTGTGTCTTATTGAGTTTATTACGGTACCGTCTTCGGAAACAAGGGCCAGGCGCATATTGGTGCCGCCCATATCTATGCCTATAGCAAGCTTTTTCATCCATGACAGGATAGCAGATTTTTGAAAATTGTAAAGGATTTGAAGATTTTGAATTAACTCACTTAATTGCCAGAGTAACATGTCGATTCTTTTAGGGAGTTGTTCCGGCATTGCGTATTGTCTGAAATATGGTAGACTTCCGAGTGAGTTACTTAAAAGGAGTTAGTCAGGAATTATGAATGTCAATGATAAGAGCTTCTCCCTGTCGCCAGAGTTCTCGTACACCTGGATAACAAACCTTGAACTAAGGCTGAAGGCTTCGTTTATTATCGGGAAACGCTTAAGCGAATACGGTGAAAAACAGAATGATTACCGGACAGAACTAAGGGCAAGGTATTATTTCTAATCTGAGAACGGTTATCATCTTCCTTATCAAAACCTATCCTACCCGAGACCAACTGATCCGTGCTTAATCCCGCTTCCTCGGCCTCATTATTTGTGTACCGGTAGCCGACTTTTGTTGCGAACCTCGAAAGAGTCTGGTGTCTTAGAGAAAGCAAGAAACCGTAAAAGGCCGAATCTCTGTCGCTGCTGCCATATGAGCGCATCCCCACGTTCGGAGAGACCTTTAAGAGCAGAGAGTCCGTCACCGGGGAGAAAAGGCCTGCTTCCGCAGTCAATCCATTTACGGAAAGATCGCTGAAGTAGTCGTAGTAGGCTCCTTCATAACTCCCCTTCAGATAAAGACGCGCTTCTTTTAAAGCTCTTTCTGAAAGGCCAACTGAAATCCAGGTTGATGTGAATCCCGATTCTTCCTTAAGATCATTAGTTCTGGCATTGTTCAGATTATCAACGTAACTCCGTCCGGCACCGATGTCCAGCGAGAGGCCCGGAGTGCCGACGGAGAGAGTCATCTCCATCATGAGAACAAGACAAAGTACACCCCAAATTCGCCGCACGACCGACCTCCTTTTCCACTACTTTCCCATTCTTCCGCCAGGTTGCATCCTCTGACGCTCCATCCCCTTCTCCATTTCTTTCATGCGCTCCCTTTCCATGGTCTTTTCGCGCATACCCTCCCGCTCTATAAGACGTTCCTCCACCCGTTTCTGCACTCTGTCACCGAGCTCCTGTTCATTCAATTGAAGGCGCTTCTGATCCCTCTCCCTGGCCTGTTCGCGCAATTCGGAAGTCACCATCTCCTGCGCCTGTTTGCCTGAAAGGCCTCTGGCCATTGAGCGGTTCATGGTCCGAAGCATCTCACCGAGACAGGTTCCTTTGCACCCTTCTTTAAGTGAGGTCTGCACCATCTCCTTTATGATTTCACCACGCCCCTTGAGTCGGAGATGTTCCCTCAGTTCAGGTTCCAGAGCATCGACCTCCTGCTGAGTCAGTTTGGCGTCTTTATGAATCTGATCTTTCAATTGAAGGAGGTCTCTGTCCTGAACCTCTGCCAGCGCAGGATAAAACAAACCCATCGCCAGGATCAAATTCAAGATTAGCACCCAGTTATAGGGTTTAAAATGTCTCATCTTCCTCACCCCCTTTCGAATAAGATTTAGTCAAATTTTATCTGGGGTTAAGAGTTTGTCAAGTTACAACCTGAATATCAAAAAAGCCTCTATTTTGCCGTTGCCGTAATACCTTGTAAATCCCTCCGCCATCTGGCTCCTGCAGGAGTTTTCAATACAGACAAAAATGGTCTTCACCGTTTCACGCCTCTTTTTATTCAGCATAGATTCAATCAGATATCATGAACATAGAAAATCTCTTTTAATCGATCTGTAACCAAACCTTAACACTCCCGTCATAATCCTGTAACAATTCTACGGTAAGCTTTCTATAAAAAGGATAAGGAGATACAGCCACGATGGATAACGATGAATCGCAACAGGTAATAGAACTTTTTTTCGCGATCATTACGATTGCATTGACCCTGAGTGCTATATTTAGCTGGGCGCCAAGATGAATGAACTGGTCATGATAGTCGAGGATGAAAAGGACACCGTAGAGCTTCTCAGGTATAACCTCCAAAAGGAAGGCTACCAGACTGTGACGGCTCAAAATGGGGTGGAGGCGATAACTGCTTTACAGACGCACAGCCCAGACCTGATGCTTCTTGACATTATGCTCCCGGGACTTAACGGCTGGGAGGTATGCAGTGCCCTGCGCTCAAAAGGCATAAAAATCCCAATTGTCATGCTTACAGCCCTGTCAACAAAGGACGACCAGATAAAGGGCCTGACTATTGGGGCCGACGACTACCTTACCAAACCATTTTCCATCAAAGAACTCATGCTTAGAATAAAGCGGCTCATGGAAAAAGAAAAGACCATTAAGACCTTGAAAACGCTGGAAAAGGATGGAGCTGGCTCGCTGAAATACCTGATACATGAGTTAAAAAACTCGCTTCAAGTTATCGGAGGTTTTAGTAAGTTTGCTATGGAAAAAGGGGATAATAGCAACTACTACTTTAACTATGTTAATTCCAGTGCAAAGCATATGGACAGCCTTTTAAATGATGCCTTTTTATTATCAAGGCTTGAAAATGGCGGAGGCTTGGCGCCGATAGAGAAGGTTGATCTCATCGAACAGCTTAACTTGGCAATAAACACAGTCAGTGCTAATACGGTGAGCAAAGAGATAGATATCCATCTCATAAACGATTCACCCTGCACGGTTAACGGGAATGCCGTCGCAATAAGACAGGTACTGATAAACCTCTTATCCAACGCCATTAAATACAACAGGAAGAATGGGAATATCTGGATATGTACCAACAATACATCCAACGGCGTTGAGGTCTCTGTCAAGGATACAGGATATGGGATACCAGAAGATGAACTGCCAAAGATATTTGAAAAGTTTTATCGTGCTAAAGGCAGTGAAAGGACAAAAGGAACCGGGCTGGGCCTTTATATTGTCGGATTGCTTATGGATGCCATGAACGGCAATGTATCGGTAAAAAGCAAAGAAGGAGTTGGAAGCACATTTACAGTATCGTTCAGAAAGGCTCAATTGTAACCAAATCTTAACTTCCCCGTAACTATCCCGTAACATTCACCTGTTAAAGTTAAACTATATAATTTCAAATGAGAAGGTGAAGCAGATGACCTGTATATATCTCGTACATAAAGAGCATAAACCCTTGTGTCATGTATCTTTAAGCCAGCTAACTCCGGAACTGTCCGACCTGGTGAACCACTGTGAGTCTGAGAATCACTCCAACTGTCCTATAACAGTTATCCTTGCTAAGGAGGTCTAAAATGGCAGCAATAATTGAAACAATTTACAAGTACGACTCTCTCATTAGCTATCGCCTGGGCGATCTCAGGTCTTACCACTGGTTCTCGGACCTGATGGTTATTTCGAGCAAGCTGGGGGACGGCTCAATATGGCTCTTCCTGAGCCTGTCATTGCTCTTATTCGGAGGTAAGGATGGACAAAAGGCTGTATTAATAGGGACAATATCGGTCATCCTGTGCGTAGCGATATTTAAGGCCATCAAGCACAGCACTAACAGGAAGAGACCCTTTGAAACATACATCGACATGGAATTCATTCTGCCGCCGCCTGATGAATACTCCTTCCCCTCCGGCCATTCGATAAATGCATTTGCCATAGCAACTGCAGCGGCCTGGTTCTTCCCTCTTCTCTTTATTCCGCTTTTCTTCATGGCATCGCTAATCGCCATATCCAGGGTATTTCTGTCCCTTCACTATCCTACGGACGTAACGGTAGGGGCGCTCATAGGTACAGCAGTGTCCATGACCTTAATATGGGTGATAGGATAGATGTATAAAAAAATATTGATTGCAACCATTGGATACGGTTCAGGCCACAATATGGCGGCAGAAGCACTGGCAGAGTCTGCCTGTCGTGACTTCCCAGGTTCGGATGTTCGGGTTGTAGATTTTTTGAGCTATGACAGAGGGCTGAGGGACAGAATAAGGAGTGCCTTCTATTTTTTTACAATCAGATTTACACCCGGCGCGTATCACTTCGTTTATCAAAGGCTTTCCAATAATAAATGGTTCTCACATCTTCTCTTCAGGCCTTATCTAAAGAAGATGGAAAAGTTTGTTAATAACTTTTCGCCGGACTTGATCATATCCACGCATGTCTTCTGCGCCATGGCTTCATCTGAACTAAAAGTTAAACACCAGTCAATAAAAGCCGTACAGGGAGTTCTGACCGATTTTTTGGACGACACATACTGGAACGCCTGCCGGCTGGACCGCTTTTTTGTGGCGACCGGTGAACTGAAAGACAAGATGATATTGAGCGGAGTCCCGGAAACATCAATAGAAGTGACGCCCTTTCCCGTCAGACAGGTTTTCCACCGGAAGGGGGACAGTAAGAAGCTATGCAGGAAATTAGATCCGAACCTGAGACCTGACATTTATACAGTCCTTGTTCTGGGCGGAGGAGAAGGTCTCGGCAGGATAGAAGATGTTGTCGGGGTGTTAAAAGAGTTCCCTATCCAGTGCCTCATAGTGACGGGCAGAAATGAACGGCTCAGGAATAAACTGACCCGGTTAAAACAGGATTATCCGCGTCTCTTTGTATTGGGCTACATCGACAATATGCATGAGCTGATGGATATAAGCGATCTATGTGTCACAAAACCGGGAGGGGCTACGGTTGCTGAATGCCTGGTAAAGGGGCTGCCTATGATAGCCTGCCGCCCTCCCCTTCCCGGCCCCGAGACGGAGAATATGACCTTTTTGAGCAGCAAAAATCTTGCGGAGCTCTGTCCAACAATGGATTCGCTACGTAAAGCGGTGCTGAAAAGAATCGATGATAAAAAGATATAGACAGATACTAAGGAATGATGATAAAAAATATAGCTGATACTAAAGAATATTGTCGATGACAGGATAAGGAACGACCTTCTGGTATGGAGGTATCGCCTGACAAGGCCGGACAGATTGTCTAAACCGGCTGTTGCCAAGCTTTTAAGGATAATAGAAATATCCCTTGAAAAGGTTGCCCTCCTGAAGAGGGACAGCTGTTCCTAATGGATAACTATTTCCCCAATTGAAGGAAGATAAAAAGTGAACACTGTTCCAGATAAGTTTCCGACTGATAAATCCAAAAGGATTCTCATGTTCTGCGACCTTCGGGACTCCACGGATATCCTCCAGAATTTCGAGCAGGATATTTATCGTGGTGGATCGAGTGACGAGGCCAAGCCTTACACTTATAAGGAATTTCTTCTGGACGTCCATGAAACATCCTACAATGAATTATATCTTGGCCATGAAAATACCTTTTCCGAGATTTACGGAGACGGAGTCTTGGCTATATTCCCGGAGGACAACACGAAATACATCCTGGAAAACGTTTACCGCTTAACGAAACGGGTGCGTATTTACAACGAAGCCGACGGGATCGGAGTATTCAAGCCCCGAATCGATATCGGTTTCGGCATCACCGTGGGTGAGGTTTCCTTCATTTATTATTCTTTGGACAAGCGCCACCATCCCATTGGCCTATGCATTCATGAGGCTGCCAGGATAGAGGGACTTTCCAGGTTTTATGATGCAAGGGTCCTGATTTCCGGCCGTTTTCTATCTTTTTCCGAAGAGTACATTAAAGCCGACCAGCGCTTCTCATACCGTTTCATCGATCATGTGGTACTCAAGGGATTTCGCTCGCCAATAACCCTTTTCGAACTTCTACTTGACAACGATCCAAGGTTCGAAACCAAAAAAAGCTCCATTCAAGAATATTCGGAGGCCTACTCTAAATATTGCCGAAAGGAATGGGAACCGGCAAAGAAGCTTTTTCAAAAAATTCACCACGATTATGGCCTTGGGGTCGGACAGGTTATGGCCAGTAGATGTGATATTCTCTCCAAAAGTCCTCCAGGCCCTGATTGGAACGGCATCTGGAAAATGAAGGACAAATAAAGCCATGCAAAAACGGGTACCCTTCCTTTGCACAGCCAACTCATGCCGTTCCCAGATGGCTGAAGGGATAGCGAATAGCAGTACGCTAATTTATAATTCCATTTTTTAAATAGCTAACCTAGGTTTTTATTTTAGAAAAACTAAAGACTTTCAGCGGATGTACTTTCCCTTTAGCAATAATTTCTCGCACCATATGACTCTCAGTCGGAAGTGCCAAGACATGGCATACAGCTTCTGACACTAGAAGCTCGCCAGGCAATGCAGCATTGCAAATACGAGCACAAGTGTTTACAGGATCACCTGTAATACATATTTTCTTTGTTGTGCTTGAACCCATAAGACCCTCTACTACTTCACCAAAATGTATTCCAACTCCAACTGTCAAATTATGCTTCTGAAGTTGGTCAATAATCGTTGTTTGAAGAGTTTGGATGCGCTCGAATAACCTGTCATCAGGCGTAAACCATGTCATCACTTCATCTCCAGTGAAGTGAGGTTTAGCCCCACCAGTCTGAATTATATGCTGTTCGGCTGTTTCGTAATAAGAATTGAGCATTTCTATAATCTCCTGAAATTTATGAGTTTCGCTCCAATTAGTAAAACCACGGATATCCATAAATAAGATTATTTTACTTACTCGTTGACCACGAATAGGCGCCGCATCGTCCACTGCTGATTCAGTGAAAGCTTGATCGAAAGACCAACCAGTCAGCTCGTGCAATCGTTTAGCCAAATCTTGCAAGGTAGCAAAAGATCGATTGCTGGCAGCATCACTTACTCCAATTAATAATCCAAAGATTACTGAACCCGCCAGAATAAAAGTATGTCCGGGCATGCTCCAATAGGTAATGAATGATTGAACAGTCAAATCCTGGAGAATTTCCTCTTCATACATTTCTGAAATAAAATAAAGAACAGGGAAAAGCGATGTTCGCAAAATACTCATTAAAATAATATGCACAAGAACAAGCGACGGCTTTATTGAACGCCACAAAGTGAATAACACTAATAAAATAGAAAAAGACCAATAGATCCAGTGATAGGATGAATATCGGAACATATACCAACCTTCATTAGCAATATCAGTAACAGTATAAGTAATAGGCGCAATCAATAAAAATAGCGCATTTTTCCAACCAGATTTACGCCCCCAGCGCTCAATAATCCATGTTTGTAATAAAGCGCTGATCAGCAATAGATAATTTCCTGGATCATGTATTAAATGGTCAATACCTTCGTTAACGGTAATTCGTGTAAGATGAAAAATCTGAAACAGCCCCGAGCTCAGAAAAAATTCTCGGACCATCCGTTCTCGTGTAGTACCTTCTATGCGCTGACTGATTGATTGTTTTTTCATATAATTTATTTTTTAACCAACTCACACGATTGAACTGATCACAAATTACTAAGTACTATAGACTCCAACTAGGTAGTAAATGGACTGCACCCCTTAGTTTGGACAGATCATGTTAGAGCAACCAGACAGGGTTTTGACGGTTTTGGTTTTTTAAGTAACAGTGTTTCAAACTCATCCGGTGGCATGTAACCAATGGATGAATGTAAGCGTTTTCGATTATACACTTGCTCAATAAAATATGGAAGTCTCTTTTCTGCATCAGCCAGTGTCCGGTATTCCCGAGTGGAACGCACCCCTCACATTGGACAAAATATGTTAGAGTAACAGACAGGATAACTTTAATCCCATATTGGGAGAAAGGAGCCTGTCATGAAACAAAGGAGATTCAGCAACGAGTTTAAACGCCAAGTAGTAGAATCCCCTCCTCTGCCGAACGGATAGCAAGCTGGCGGTGAACTTCGAGAGATAGAGTCTCTTGTAAACCCCTTGTTTATTTGTTATAGTTCAATCCTGTGATTCTCAATCCGATATACGTTTCATTCTGGAGGAATAAGAGGAAAATGGATTTGACTTTGGGCCCTGTCCTGTTCGACTGGGGGAGGGATAAACTTTTAGAGTTTTATAAAGAGGCTGCCGGGTGGCCTGTGTCCGACGTATATCTCGGGGAAGTGGTCTGCTACAGGAAGCGGGGACTTACCCTTGATGATATCAGGAGGGTGGGGGAGGAACTTCAGAAGGCTGGGAAGAATGTGGTTGTGTCTACCCTCGCCCTGGTCTCTGACGATACGGAACTTGATGTCGTAAGAGAGGCGTGCCGGCTTCCCTTTGCAATAGAGGCAAACGACGCATCAGCCCTGCAACTGGCAAAGGGGAAGAAAGGTCTTGTGGCGGGTCCTCATATAACCAGCTATAATTACGATAGTGTAGAGTTCCTTAAGGGGATAGGGGTGAATCGGGTAGTATTCCCGGTGGAACTTTCAAAAGATGCTATGGAGGCGATAGCAAAGAACACTGATATAGAGACCGAAGTATTTGTATACGGGAAACTGCCCCTGGCCTTTTCCTGGAGGTGTTACACATCAAGGGCCTTCGGACTCCTCAAGAGCAACTGCAAGATTGATTGCAGAAAATTCCCAGAGGGAATGATGATAGAGACCCTGGAAAAGAGGCCTTTGTTTATAGTTAACGGGACACAGGTCATGAGCGCCCTTACCATGAACCTGATAGATTATCTGAATGAGCTAAAGGATATAGGGATCACAAAGGCAAGGATATCGCCCCAGTATGGAGAGACAGGGGATGTAGTTAAGGTCTTTAAAGAGAGACTTGACGGCAGGATTTCCGTCGGAGAGGCAAATAACAGACTGAAGGCACTGGAGAAGACCGGTTTCTGCAACGGATGGTATCACGGAAAGGCCGGATGGGAAGATGTAGGGGAGAGTGCCGAGTGGAAGTCCTTGGTGATAGAATAAGGAGAGGCAAAAATGAACTATTTACCGCAGAGACGCAGAGAAAACCTTAACTCCCCCCATCCCCCTCTTAAATTAAGAGGGGGAGCGAGGGGGCGTTACTCGGCGTCTCAGCGCCTCAGCGGTGGATTTATTGTTGTGGTCTTGTTTTTTCTTATTATTCCATTCGCAGCCAATGCTGTTGAAATATACCGCTGGACAGATGACGACGGGGTCGTCCATGTAACGGATGACAGGTCGCAGATTCCTGATAAATACTGGGAAGAGGAACGTGTTAAAAAAGAAGAGATAGAGCCGTCTACGAATGAGACGCAGCCTGTTAAGCCTCCCGCTATTTCTAAGCCAACAGAGACCCCTAAAGAGGGAGATATCAGAGAGATGTTTGGCGATTACCCTCTTGAGTGGTGGATATACAAGTTCAGGGATATCCGAAAGAATATTGCAGAGAGTCAGGAAAGGGTTGATCGGGAGAAAAACTTTGTAACCGTATTTGAAGGCGGCAGGAGATACGGAAAGATTTATACAAAGGAAGAGACAGCGCAGTATGAGAGTTATAAGGCTGATATCCCGGTTACAGAAGAAAATCTAAAGAACCTGAACAATGAACTTGAAGAGCTTCAGAGGAAGGCCAGGATATACGGCGTCCCAAAGAAAGTTACTGAATAACCTCCAACGTCTCTTCAGTTATTTTCCCGTCCAATATCCGGAACCCTTTTATTACTGGTGCGCCAACATTTTGAAGAGATACTATTAAATAGGCAGCCTCTGCATAGTATGCAAGCCTTACATCTGTTTCAGAGGGATACGCAGGGGATGTAGGATGGGAATGATAGATAGCCAGCAACTCTAACCCTTCTGCCCTCATCTCTTTAAATGCCCTGAACTGCTCCGCAGGTTCCATCATATAACTTATCGAGCTTTCATCAATGTTTGTTGTCCTGAAAATCCTTGACACAAGACCGTTCTTCCCGGCGATAAGGCCGCAAACCTCATTTGGGTAGCCCTCTCTGGCATGGGCCAACATTTCATCTATTATAGTTTGAGTTATCTTCATAGGGTAGCCTTATTGACAGCTCTAATTTATTAGTATATTTTATTTGAGTCAAGGAAAATGATTGTACCATCAGAGGCCTAAATGAAAGCAGATTATCCATTCCCACAGATACTTACCGATTTTGACCTTCACCTCTTAGGGGAGGGAACCCATTATAAGAACTATGAGAAGCTCGGAGCCCATGTAATAGAGGTGAAAGGCTTGAAGGGCGTCCATTTTGCCGTCTGGGCCCCAAATGCCGAAGCTGTCAGCCTAATAGGCGATTTCAACAAATGGGATGGGAACAGTCACAGGATGAGGATGTTGGGGAGTTCGGGTATATGGGAGATATTCATACCAGGCTTGTCCGAAGGTGAGATATATAAATTTAATATTAAATCAAAGAGCGGAGAGGTTCTGGAAAAGGCCGATCCATACGCATTCAGTTCTGAGATTAGACCAAAATCAGCCTCAATTGTTTATGACATAGATAAATATACCTGGAATGATGCTAAATGGCTCTCTCAGAGGGAGCGTCACAACGCTCTTGACGCTCCTATATCCATGTATGAAGTGCATCTCGGGTCATGGATGAGGGTCCCGGAAGATGGAAACCGCTATCTCACATACAGGGAACTTGCCAAAAAACTTGCAGAGTATGTAAAAGATATGGGATATACCCATGTCCAGCTTATGCCTGTGACAGAGTATCCTCTTGATGCCTCATGGGGTTATCAGACTATCGGATACTTTGCCCCTACCAGCCGCTTCGGGAAACCTGAAGAGTTCATGTACTTTGTGGATTACATGCACCAGAACGGGATAGGGATTATTTTGGATTGGGTTCCAGCCCACTTCCCAAAGGATGGTCACGGGCTGGCACGTTTTGACGGGACCTGCCTGTATGAGCATGCGGACCCAAGAAAGGGCGAACATCAGGACTGGGGGACACTTATATTCAATTATGGAAGGAACGAGGTTCGAAACTTCCTGCTGTCCAACGCCCTCTTCTGGCTCGACAAATACCATATAGACGGCCTCAGGGTTGATGCCGTTGCTTCCATGATATATCTTGATTATTCAAGGCAACCCGGTGAATGGATCCCAAACCAGTATGGCGGGAATGAAAACCTGGAGGCGATAGATTTCCTCAAGAGATTCAATGAGGTCCTCCATTCCACACATCCCGGGGTGCTGACCATCGCTGAGGAGTCCACGGCATGGACTGGTGTATCCAGGCCTACATACCTTGGAGGGCTTGGCTTCAGCCTGAAGTGGAACATGGGATGGATGAACGACACATTGCGCTACTTCTCCAAGGATCCGATCCACAGGAAATACGAGCATGACAACCTGACATTCAGCCTCTTGTATGCCTTCACAGAGAACTTTATCCTTGTCCTTTCCCATGACGAGGTGGTTCATGGCAAGCGCTCCCTACTTGACAAGATGCCTGGAGACTTCCAGCAGAGGTTTGCAAACCTCAGGGCGCTATACGGCTACATGTACGGGCACCCTGGTAAAAAGCTCCTTTTTATGGGAGGGGAGATAGGGCAGTGGTGGGAGTGGAATCATGATGAGAGTGTCCACTGGCACTTATTGCAATATGAGTCTCACCAGGGCTTGCAGAGGTATGTGAGGGATTTAAACAGGCTTTATCAGTCGGAACCTGCCCTGTATGAGGTGGACTTTGACTATCACGGGTTTGAATGGATAGACTTCCGTGATGCAGAAGGCAGCATCATTTCCTTTATCAGAAGGGGAAAGGACCCGGAGGACTTCCTTGTCTTTGTGTATAATTTTACTCCTGTGGCGAGAATGGGTTACAGGGTGGGTGTTCCTAAGGGTGGGTTCTATAAAGAGGTTATGAACAGCGATTCCGGGTCATACTGGGGCGGTAATATGGGGAACTTCGGTGGTATCTGGGCGGAAGATGTTCCGTGGCATGGGCGGGTATCTTCACTATCTTTGGCAATTCCTCCATTAAGCATGGTAGTGATGAAACCAGCGATGTAGGGGCGAGTCTGATAAAATATCAGACGGCTGCCACTTCCCTGTTATAATAGTCATCAAATCTTACGATGTCATCCTCACCTATACCAAGTAAGCTTTCATTAGACTCAATAGTAGATGTTTGAAAGCAACTTGGTATAAATCTATACAACCTTCAGTATCTCAGTCTTTATCCTGTCGAGCTTTGCCTGATCGGCTATCTTGTGGCCGAATATGTCCTTCACATAAAAGACATCGGCTGCCTGGTCTGCCCTGGTTGCTATCTTTGCCACATCTATATAGAGGCCGAGCCTTGCAAGGGTGCTGGTAATACTGTATAGAAGACCCACTCTATCATGGGCATATATCTCAATGACCGTGTGGGTGTCTGAAACAAGGTTGTCTGCCTCCACAATTGCCGGGTGCTTCGGCCTCGCCTTCTCCCTGATAATAGAAGGCCTTGTCTTCTTTGCCAGAAGGGCATCGACATGGGCCCTTCCTTCAATGACCGCGACCAGGCAGTTCTTCAACTCCTGCCACTTCCTTTCGTCCTCTATAAGTCGCCCGAACGGGTCGCTTACTCTTAGGATATCAATAACCGTCCCGTCATTCCTTGTGTATATCTGGGCGTTAAGGATATTTACGCTGTTTGCCG
>ERZ1292630.1332-Hain-H41-02um-R3-1332-length-24342-cov-23_pt1 | contig 24342 bp, 29 predicted proteins | sample MGYA00564408_ERZ1292630 | MGnify/ENA primary metagenome ERZ1292630 (study PRJEB36523, sample SAMEA6512641) | groundwater metagenome | collected 2019-01-08 | study: AquaDiva: Metagenomics assemblies of 32 groundwater samples
TGAGAAGGAACCAAACCAACTAGATGGAGCAAAAACACCTCAAATTCAAGAAAGACATTTTTTATCCTATTAATGACTTTTCCAAAAACCTCGCCCATTGTCAGCGCTTTTCCGTCTTTATCTTTCATCATGATATTTCCATTATAGCAAAGACTACAACTTGTATTGTATATCGTCTTTTATATCACTACTGGACAGTCTAAAAACATACTTTTGTAGGTTATAAGCGGTAGACAACTATAATTATTCTGTTATTTTTTTATTTAATGATCTATAAGGTTGTGTATTTTCAAACAAATAGCCACAATCCAATCGAGGAATTATTGATTAGCTTAGATAGTCCAACTTATTCAAAAAGCCTAAAAACCATAAATTTGTTAGAAAAATACGGTTTAATAATAGGCATGCCATACGTTAAGAAAATCAACAAAAACCTCTATAAATTAAGAATTAGAGGAAAAATTGAAATACGGATTTTGTTTGCTCATAAATATAATATTTTCTATTTACTGCATGGTTTTAAGAAAAAACGACAAAAATTATTATCAAAAGATATTATGATTGCAGAAAATCGCTTGAATTTTATATAACACGTATGTTATATTATAGCTATATGAATAAATACTTTTCTGATTATAGAGATTTGAGAGAAAAAGCTTTAAAAAATCCTGAGATAAAAAAAGAGTACGAATTATTAAGAGCAGAATATGAAACAATTGAAAAAATAATTGGACTGAGGATGAAAAATAAACTAACTCAAAGTCAACTGGCAAAAAGAATTGGGACAAAACAATCAGGTGTTTCAAGATTTGAAAAGGGTCTTATCAATCCCACCCTTTATTCTCTCTCAAAAATTGCTGCGGTTTTCGGTAAGAGATTAATTGTCGATTTTAAATAAAAAGCAATCAAATTTTGAAGATTATATATCATTAATTACATTAGCTAATCTTTTGACGGCATGAGCTGTATTACCGTTTAAATCTAGTCCTTCTAATTCACTTATACTACCAGTTACCCTGCCTTCTCCTGTCGGAACTCCAAATTCAAGGTCCTCATATTCACATGCTTCTTGCAAACTTCGAATTAAATATTCTGCCTGGCTTACCGTAAACCCACCTTCTTCTGATCCAAGAATATCAAGATAGATATTTTCTTTGTGACCCTCTGGTTTAATATTAGTCAGTAACGATAAACTATCCTTTGGGAAGGTAAATTGATGTGTCGCCAATTCAAAATTATATATGATTGGATATATTCTAGAATATTGTTCTACTAAAAACTTTTTTTTCTCTTTTAGTAACTCATTTTCCAAAGGTCTCAAAACCCCTTTTCTTTTTCTTAATATTAATAAGGAATCAATTTGTATTCTTAATTTTTCTAATTCTTTAACCCTTTTTTCAAATTGTTCGGCAGTAATTCTGGCTGTATAAAGAATTTTATTAAAATCCTCTAGACCGGTGGCAATTATTGTTGAAAAGGGGCTATAAGCTGTAGCGGTAATTTCTTCACGTAAAAGATTTAAACTGTCCATATCTAGTGATAATAAAACATACTTAATTTCCCTCTTTTTTAAATTCTCAATTTGTTTTTTTACTGTAACATCAATAATGCTAAGATTATTTATTTTTTTTTGTTCTTTGAAAATACCAGTTCCTAAAAAAAATCTTTCTTTGAATCTTAAATATAATTCATGAAGATCTGATGCTCCTTTTGATGATTGTGCTAAGAGAGCATTTTTTTCATAATCGTGATCATCGACTTCTTCTTTTCCCAATTCTCTTTTTTTTCCAGAAGAGACCATTTCAAATTGTCTATCATACATTCCAATAAGCGAAATCGCTCCAATTCCCTGTTCTAATATATATCTAATAAAATTTGCTTTATTAATAATTTCTTGTCCAGCCGGATTTTCTTTTCCCTGGCTATCTATGTGCTGATCGACAAAAACAACTCCTATTTCGTTCGGATTAATTCCAATTCTTCCTAATGCTTCAACCAGATATAAATCGGATTCATGACTAGGAGATAATATGCAAGTTCCCTTAGATAATTGTTTCAATTTCTCAGTCAAATAATCAGTTGTTTGACTGGGAAATACTTTTCCTGAAATAGTTACTCCAAGTTCTGAGAATAGACTTTCTTCAATTTTAGGGGCATCTTGCAGTCTTTTTATTATTTCGATTGCTTTTTTCGCAGAAATATCTCCTATCGGATTAACAATTTTCTGCGATAAAGTTGAGGACTTTTTTGAAAAAGCTAAATTTGCCTGATGACTTAATTTTATCAATCTGTCATTTTGTAGATAAAGATTTGGCTCAAAATAGTGAAACAATGGCAGTATAAAATTAGGTAATTTCGTATTAATCATCGGTACCATCATTACTTCTGGGTTTTTGATTGAAGTAGCTTCTTTAAACCTTGTTTTCTCTCCTTCTTTAGGCATAGGGAAATATTATATCATACTATAGGTTGTTTTTGAACTCATCCGGTGATTTTGAGCCATTATACAAACTATTAATTCAATTAAATAAACAGGTTATCGTAATTTACACACACGGTCATTTAGGTAAGGAAATATGGAGTGTCAAAAAAGGAATTTATAAGAAGGCAGTTGATCGCTTGGAGGTAGACTTATTCCTTAAAAAAAATGCCCCCTAACAAGTTTGTCAGGGGCGCGATTAGATACAATATAACAAACCCCAGGATTTCTGTCAAACGAAAATTGTTATCTATCTCTCTTGTGGCAAAAGTTTTAACCCTGAACCCAACGTGATTCACGGGGAAAAGACAAAGTCAAATTTTGAAGTAGAAATATTTATTTATTTCTAGGAAGTTCTCTACCAAAAGGAAGTTCACTTCTGTCAGTCATCCTTACTGCCCAAAAAGAAGTCGAAAAAACATTTAATCTTCTATTTCTCATTCCGCTGACCAATGTTTCCTTTGCAATATAAGGTTTGAAAGTTGCCGGAAATGTAAAAAAACCGGCTCCAGGATTTTGATTCACATTGAGCTTCATAATTCCATAAAACTCTTTCAGGTTTTGTTCAGGGTATCTTTTATAAACATAAGATGTATCGGCATTTTTCGGGGCATTAAATGATGCCTTTTCATTCCTCTCAAGTCCTTCTATCATTCGCATTTCTCCTTCAACTTCCATAAATATTTCCGCCGCTTCATTGTTCCATTGAACCGCAATCGGTGAAGTTTTTCCATCTGCGCCAATAACAAAATCATAGCTTTTTCCTCCGACAATTTTTTTATACGTTAACCAAACAGCATTTTCTCTGGCTGAAAAGTCTATTTTGGGGTTTTCATTATTGGAATCTTTATGGGAACCAAAATTTGCCGTGATTATGGTTTGCCCAAAAGGAAAATATGTTTTAATTCCAGTTTCTTGAAGGTTTTTAAAATCGTGTCTTGGTGGTTTAAGATGGTTTTCTAAATAGTCTAATGTTCTTTCTAACATAAAGACTATTATACCAAGCTAAAGTCAAAAAAGAGGTCAAATTTTGAAGATTATTTTTCTAATTGCCATTTAAAACGGCGGTAAAATAATTTCCATTTTTTAAAGTCGCATTTTTTTTCAAATAGTAGGAAAAAACTGTAACTGTGTCTAAAGCTTTAAATCTGTGATAACCATTTGCGCATCCATTGGGTTGGATTTCTCCGACCAGCGGACCAGATAAAAGACACATGCCAAAGCCATTTGAATAAATAATAGTGTTAATATTAAAATGACGTTGATTTTCGGCAAGAGCCCCTTTTTTACGTTTATGTAATACCTCTACCCTATTCATTTAATGAATAATTATACTAAAGCTTTAGCTTTTCTCAATAATATTAATTGTAGATTACTTATTTTAACTTTCCATTCTGCTTCTGAAGAATTTTTCGGTTTCTTTGTCCTATAAAAAAATGTGCTTGTAATTGAACTTTCGTTCACCTAGTATGAATATATACATATGTTCAATTATTTTAGGTAAGATTATTAATATGATTAAGAATGATTTGTTACTAAATGAATTTGAGGAACTAACGATTGATTATATAAAAAATGCTAATTTAGATTATAGAAAATCTAAAGGTCAATATTTTACTCCTAAATCAATCAGAGAAGAATTATTAAGAAAACTACCTCTAAATCAAAAAAAAATAAAAATTTTAGATCCTGCTTGTGGAACTGGGGAATTTTTGCTTTCTGCCTCTAAATTTTTTAATAAAGCCGAGCTATATGGATGGGATATTGATAAAAAATTGATAGAAATAAGCTCAAAAATTTCTCCAAAAGCAAAACTTGAGCTAGCTGATTCTTTAACAAAGAATGTCAAAGAAGAATTTGATATTGTTATAGGAAATCCTCCTTACTTCGAATTTCAACCTAATGAAGATATAAAAAATAGATATAAAGAAGTGCTTAATGGACGAACAAATATATTTAATCTTTTCATAAAATTAGGTTTAGATTTGGTAAAAGAAAATGGGTACGTCGCCTATGTTGTTCCACCCTCTATGAATAATGGGGCTTATTTTAATAAGCTAAGAGAGTACATAATAAAACATTCTAATATAGAAAGTCTGTCAATTTTAAAAAGTCCAAAATTATTTCATGGTGCCCAGCAAACAGTAATGCTCTTGGTGCTTAAAAAAACCAAGAATAAACATGATTATATTTTTAAAAAGAACGGAATTACTATCTTTACTGAAAGACCAAATCATTTATTAAATGCTTTTAAAGGGAAAAAGACTTTAAAGGAATTAAACTATTCGGTCAAAACAGGTAGACTTGTTTGGAATCAAAATAAAAGCTTACTTACAAATGATCCAGAGGCAGGTACTTTGTTAATTTGGGCAAAAAATATAACTTCAACAGGATTAAAATTACATCTCAAAGATAAACTTCAATATGTAAAAAGTAATAATCATGATATTGGTCCGGCTATTGTTGTAAATAGAATAGTAGGATCGGTTGGAAATAGTCAACTTAAAGCAGTCCTTATTTCTGAAGGAACAAAGTTTATTGCTGAAAATCATGTTAATGTAATTTATCCTCCAGATAAAAATGAACAATTAAATTTTATTTTGGTTAATGGTAAAGACAGCAGTATCAGCCTTGAAGAAATAACTAGTCAATTGAATTCAAAAGAAAAAATAGACATACTACAATACCTCACTGGAAATACTCAGATATCAAAAAATGAACTCGAAAAATTATTTCCTCTAGATATGTAGCTTTTATAAAAAGGCTCTCTCGCAAAAAGCACTTATACCTATTCCATTAGTAAAATTTACATGGATTCTTATTATTTTTTTATCGTTAGACACTATATGATATCCCCTATCTCCTTCATTAATAGCTTTTAAATTATCACTAACCAAAGTACTTAGACTTATATTCCAATAAATATGAATCTGTTCTCCTGAAACAAAAGCGTTTAATAAAAATTCTTCGTTTCTAACACCAAGTATAAAATTTATAAATGCCTTTTTCTTATTGGGAGTAAGTTTGTTAAAAAGTTTTACGCTTTCTTTCACTGCCAGTTGCTGTAACGGAATACCAAATTTTTTCCCAATTTTTTGTATTATGGGAAATTTATATTTATTATTTTTAATAAAAGTCATTCCCTTTTTAGCAATTGTTTTTAATTTTTTATTTTGGATGGCTACTTTTGATATTATTTTATTTTTCATATCAACTAATTCTTTATCAATATTTAAACCTAAATATCTTTTTAATTCCTTTAGTCCAATATTCTTCTGCGTTCCCTTGCCAGACCTTGTTGATTTAGTTGATACTCCTATATTATTTCCTGATAAAAACTTTATATTAATATCTGATAATGTTTTATTTGCCTGCCACTTTCTTCCAATCCATCGCACTTCTATTGGTTTACCATCTGTTATTATTAATTTATCTAGCTCTTTAACTAAAAATGGTAGAAGAGATTTTACTCTATTTTTTTGTTCCTCAATCCTAACTAATCCATCTTTAAAATTCATAATTTTACTAATTAGCTTCTTAATTTCTACTTCTAAATCTAGGTAAGGGAGTTTGTAATATCGATTCAATTCTACGGCTAGTAGCAATTCAAAAAGGTCTGCTTTTGATCGACTTGATTTTTGACGGCTTCTATCAAATAAACCTGAATCGGCTTCTAATAAAATTTTTTCGTCTTGTGATTTATACAATGAATCATCGGTCATGGTTTATATTTTATCACTTTCCCAAATTTTTATCGATATAGACTGTCTACTGAAGTTTCATACATTTTCCTCATAAGTTTTCCAAGGCTCTCGATTGATCTATGAAAATCATTATTTCGAAAAAGTTCAATTCCATATATACTTCTTGTCTCAAGATAAAGAAAAGATGCCAAACCTATATTAAGATTTCCAATCAATAGCGAAATCTCTCGGGGAACCTTTCTAAAATCTTGACTAGCCAAACCCATAGAATCAATAACAAGTTCTTCCGCTAAATCTTTAAACATAAAATCAAATTCTTTAGTTTTTTTTATTATTTCATCAATATTTGGATAAATACTTATTAAATATTCCCAAATTTTTGGATTTCTTTCCCTATATCTTGTTAGACAGTCTTCTTGCGCTTTATCTTTACATGCATGAATCTTTTTTCTTAGATCAATATATTGATCTAATTTTTCATCTGTTATTCCTAAAGACGAAAAGGGTACGTTTAAATGATCGCTCCCCATAACTCTATTTTTTGCATAGCCTGTCATGTCCCCGTCACCACCATATTCAATGCCACCAATCGTACTTGAAACCTTATCATATGGTTTTAAATAGGATCGTTTACCCTTTACAAATACCGGAAGCACAGAAAACTCACCAACTCGCTCATAAGAAAAATGGTCTCTTCTTGTCATAGACATTGCGTCGGATAATTCTCCCCAATAGGCTGCCTGTAGACCTAGCTTTGCCGTTGCACGAACTTCTTGAGGAGTATTCTCGTTATTGTATAAATAATCAATGATGATTGGGTCAAAAAAATCAGGATTGTCCGGATAGGGATTATTTAAATCTCCAAATATAACCGCCACTGGTTCTTCTTCTTTATATTCTTGGTATCTTAACATTTTTAGTTGTAGATTGATTTGAGGTCGAATTTCTTTCCAAGGTTTATAAAAATCAACGTCTTTGATCGGTACAAGGCCTCGAACAAATTGTTTGACTTCTGGTCTGACTGTTTCCGCCATACGTAGTATTATACTATAGGTAGGATGTTTTATCACTTTTTGATAAATTATTATTCGAATCCTACTTTTTGCTATACTATTTTTATATGAAAAATTTCATGTTTATAATAGTTGCCGCTCTGCTTGCTACCGGAATCAATTGGGGATATGGTAAATACCAGGTCTTAATGCAAAAAGATGATCTTACAAAAAAAACTGCTAATGAAATCCCATCTTCAACCACGGGAGATTTTTTAAATAAGTAAAATTTTATTCAAAAGAACTTTGCTCATCTGCTATAAACCTTGACGGAGTCGAATAACCTTGAGAACCAAAGATAAATCTTTTTCTTGTATTAGTAATGTAAAGAGCTTTTTTGGCACGGGTAATCCCAACATAAAATAGACGGCGCTCTTCTTCAAGTTGAAACTGATCATCAATTGAGCGTGAATGAGGTAACAATCCTTCTTCGACGCCGACGATGAAAACATGGTCAAATTCAAGCCCCTTGGCTTGATGAAGGGTCATTAGAACTAAACGCCGGTTGTCCTTCGTCTCTTTTTCATGCTGAGAATATTCGGATTCAACTAGGGCCACCTGTTCCAAAAAATCCATCAACTTAGGAAAGCTGACGGCGACCGATTTTAACTCTTTAATATTTTCCAATCGACTGAAATCTTCTTCGTCTTCAACATCATACAGTTTTAAATAGTCAACATTTTGAAAAAGTTTTTCAATGATTTCATCGGTTGAATAAGTCTCTAATCTATCTTTTGTTTCTTCATAAAGTTTCTTGAATTTTTCAAAACGATTCTTGCCCAGTTTTTTTATTCGCTCCAACGATACCGATTCATTGGGATTGATTAACAATTTAAGATAGGCTAAAACATCTTTAATTTCTTTACGTTCATAGAATCTCGTTCCTCCAACCAGAACATAAGGCATCCCATACCGAAGTAACACTTCTTCAAGGACCCGTGACTGAGCATTGGTACGATATAATATGGCAAAATTTGGAAGTTCTGCCTTACTATCAACGCTGATTAATCTGACTATCTCTTCGGCCACATATATTGCCTCCTCCTGTTCATTACCGGCCTGATAAAAGGTCACATCTTCCCCTGGTTTATTATCTGTAAACAAATGAAGAATCGGGTGGGTGGAATTTTTTGAAATAATATTAAAGGCAAAATCAAGGATCTTTTGGGTAGACCGGTAGTTTTCTTCCAAATAAAAAGTTTTAGATCCGGAAAAATCTTTTTCAAATTTTTTGAGATTGGTAATATCGGCTCCTCGCCACGAATATATACTTTGAGAAAAATCGCCGACGACGGTAATATTTTTTGACTTTTCTGCCAGTAACTTGGTCAATAAATACTGGACAAAATTAGTATCCTGAAATTCATCGACGAGAAAATATTTATATTTATTGTGATAATAATCCAGGACGTCATCATTTTTCTGTAGTAGATAAACGGCTTTGATCAATAGGTCATCAAAGTCAACCCCCTTATTTTTCTCCAGTTTTTTCTGATAATGATAGTAAACGTCGGCAACTATGGCGGCCTGATGAAATTTAAAATTTTCCAAAAATTTTTCCGGAGTAATCATCTGATTCTTGGCTAAAGAAATATAATAGGCAAAATAACCAGGTGTTTTTTTGTCTAATTTCTTTTCTAATATTATTTGTTTAATTAAAGTTTTTTGGTCACTGTCGTCGTAGATAATAAAATTTTTATTTAATTCGGCCGGCTCCCAAAATTGGCGAAGAATCCTGACGCAAAAAGAATGATATGTGCCGATAAAACCTAATTTGACAATTCCTCCAAGCTGGCGACTGATCCTCTCTTTCATTTCAGCGGCGGCTTTATTGGTAAAAGTCAGCATCACGATTGATGAAGAACTGATCTTCTTCTCTTTGATCAGATAGATAACTTTAGTAACCAACACCCTTGTCTTACCCGATCCGGCACCAGCTAAAATGACCGTCGGTCCGCTATAATTAATCACCGATTTCTTTTGTTTTGTATTTAGATGTTTGAGAATATTGAGATCCATGAAGTATAATTATAAATTATTTATGACTATAAAAACAAAGCTCTTCATATTTTTTAGTGTCGTCGGGGCTGGATTGATTTTCTTGATCTATCCATACTATATTTTTGTCACCAAAACCCTTCACGTCTCCCCTATCAAAACTTTGTTTTCTTTAGACGGCCTAAAAACTTACAATAATCACGTTAATATTCTTTTTCTTGGAATCGCTGGGGCCAATCATGAAGGGCCTAATCTTTCCGATTCGATCGTTGTGGTCAGTTATGATCTAAAAGTCAATCACTTGACGACCATTTCCATCCCTCGTGATGTCTGGAGCGAAGCCCTAAATGACAAGATTAATTCTGCATATGCTTATGGAGAAGCCAGGAAAAAGGGAGCCGGATTTATTTTAGCTAAAGCTGAAGTGGAAAGTATTATTGGTCAACCAATCCATTATGCGGCCGCCATTGATTTTGACCAGTTTGAGGAACTAATTGATTTTCTTGGCGGAGTTGAGGTTAACGTTGAAAATTCTTTTGTTGATAAAGAATTTCCAATTGCCGGAAAAGAAGATGATCTTTGTGCTGACGACCCAGAATACAAATGCCGCTATAAAACAATTTCTTTTACAAAAGGAGAGTCCTCTATGGACGGTCAGACTGCTTTAAACTTTGTCCGATCCCGCAACGCTCTCAGCTCCGAGGGCACCGATTTTGCCCGGGAAAAAAGACAGCAAAAAGTCATTGAAGCCATCAAAAATAAATTAATTTCTTTTGCTAAAAAATCTGATCTAAATCAATATAAAAAACTTTATGATCTGACGGATAAACTGGTTAAGAGAAATATTGATAATCAACAGGTGGCAATTATCTTAAAGAATATTGTTTTTATGAAAAATTTTAAACAGGAAAAGATCGTCCTTTCGGAAGATTTTTTTATAAATCCTGTAACAAATCTTGAAAGATACGACGGACTTTGGGTCTTGACCCCGATTAATGACAACATTAAAATCGTTCATAAATATATTGATTGCCGATTAAGTAAAAAAACTAACTGTGGCGAATTAAAACCAAAAAGAGAAAAGAATCGCTGAGATTGCAACCCCAATAATAAGAAATCCTTTTTTCCAACTGCCTGTTTCTGGAAGAACTTTGGGCACACTATCGGTGATTTTTTGACCATTAGTCGGATTTAATGTTGGTGTAGAGCTAGGGGCTTGTGCCAAAATGATTTCAGTGGGAACGATTGTTGGCGATGCCACGAAAGTTGGTTGTATCTGTGCCGATGTAACTGTTGGTGAAGGTAATAGACTTATGGTCGGCAAAGGTGATAAAACAGCCTTTGTTGTTGGAATTATCGGTTTAGCAGTCGGCACTTGCGGAACAACTGTTGGGAGAACAATTAACGCTTGATTTTGAGTAGAAATATTTTTCCTTACCAGTGATACTATAAAAACAACAACTATGATCGTCAATAAAGAAATAATTAAAAAGATAGACTTTGAATAGTTAACCGTTTTTAGTTCTTTTTTTGTTAAAGAACTTGGAAGACTAGTAAAATTAGCAGCTACATTAAAGTTATTTTTTTCTTTGAAATCCGGAATTTTTGGTGCTTTTTCTCTAGATTTTTCTTTTTTTAAAATATAAATTTGATAGCCAACAACCAAAGTTGTAATAAAAAAAGCAAACAGGCTTACTTTATTAATATAAGACAAAAGATTAAAAACATCCATAAAATCATTTTAACGAAAAATTAACTCAAAAAGCAAGAAGAATTCCTCCACCAATGATAATTAATGATAAACTGCCAAAAATCGTCCCAAGAAAATTATTTCCACTGACCGGTGGAGTCGGAGTCGTTGTGATACCCGATGGAATTGTGGGAATCGGTGAGTTAACAACCGATGGGGCAAGGGTAGCTGCTCCTGACGCAGTTCCTAAAACCCTACCTTCGTTACCTTGCTGAGCAATCATAGTGAAATTTCTTTTTATCATTACTTCCTTCCCTTCTTTATCTTTTGTTTTTATCACAATCGTATGTGGCCCCAATTCCAGATCTTCCGGAAGAAGGTAACTCCAATTACCATTGTTATCACTGGTTACTATGGCGGAATAAGTTTTTTTAGAATTAACCGTAATTTCTATAGCTGTTTTTGGCAACCCTACCCCCTTAATCAAAGGAATTTTCCCGGGAATTAGTTTTCCTTCTTCTGGATATTTAATATCTATTAGATCATTTTTTGATTTAATAAAGTCGGTCATCGCTGATAAGACATTGTCTTCTTCAACAAAAGAAAAGTTTTTGTCTTTAATAAAAACTGTCGTTTGCGGTAAAGGGGAAATCTTAGATTTAACAGCTGTAATCGTCAATCCCTCTCCCTCGCTAGTTATAATTTCTATTATTATTTTATCTTTATCAGATAATGATAAAATATTTTGGCTATCTTTACTGTATATTTGATTTAAAGGAATAAGCCAGCTGCCATCGCCCTCTGACTTTATTTGAGTCAATAGCGAGTAACTGCCTTTGACACTTAAAATAATATAAGAATTAATTAAAGGATCAACGGAATTTGAACGTAAAACCTTGCCAAAAGCCGGACTGATATTCTGTAAGCCGTTAAGATTACTTTGAGGTGTTATAAAATTAAATGAATTTCCATCAGGTTGAACTATAATTTGATTATTATCAGTTATAATCTTAAAAAAATATTTTTTACCTGGTGTTAATTCTTTTAATGTTGCTAAATGAATTATATATTTACCTTTTTTTTCGCCTAAATTATTTAGATCTTTCTCGTCAAAGACGATTTTATTTTCTTTATTTTCTGTCTCCCCGTAAAGAACCCAACCCGACTCTTTCTGATCTGTTTGCCAAAAAATACTAGTTTGAGTTGGTGACAAATTTACTATTTCAACTCTTTTTGCTACTTTTAATGATGCCTTAGAGGAACCAGCCAAACCTAAGAAAAATCTTGAAAAAATAACGGCAATAAAAAATATAAATAAAAAACCAATCACGGTAGGTAACTTATTTTCTCTAGGTATATAAAGGTCGGAATATATCATAATTATTCAGTTTTATTTTTTAATGTTTCCAACAGATCTTTACTTATTTTATATTGATATACTTGAGGCAGGCTAATCCTTGATTTTATTTTATCCTCAGTTGAAGCGTGATAAATATCCGCAATTAACCACGCAATTACTGTCAAAAAAACTCCTATCGATAATAATAATACTTCTTTTCTGTTCATAAATAATAACCATCAATTGTTAAGTTAACTTTTAAACCTCCGGAGTTACTTGAATCTTTATCCCGGCTAATTATCAACTCATCAATTAATTTCAATCTTCTTTGACCAAGTATGTCTGTCATAAATTTTTTTAAGTTTTCAAAGCTGGTAGTCACCTCCATCTTTAATTTAACATTTTGTTTTTCTTTGTTTGCTTTGGAAAAATTTATGTCAACTATACTGGCTTTATTAAGCGTAAGAGAATTTTTATCGGCCATTTTTTTTATATCTTCAATGATTTTATTTACTTCCGGGTGTTCAGAAATTGACTGATTGAATAAAGGTAGATAATCCCTATTTTCTTCTATTTGTATTTGAACTAAAGTAATATTGTTTATCTTCTCTTCATAAACATTATTAATGTTTGCTAAATCAGTTACCTCTTTTTTTAACGAGTAGGCTGTAGTTAACGATGGTTTTATTGCAAAAATAATAAAGACCGAAAAAATAAGGAGGAAAAAAATAATAAAAATATAATCTCCACTTTTTTTTTCAAAAACTGACTTTGATATCACACCTAAGTTCATAGTTTTTTCAAGTATTAATAAATTTTTCTAAAAATAATACAAAATTATATCCTGTTTCGGTCTTTTTTATATTTTGAAGGCTTACCATTTTGAATCTATTTTCCTTTTTTAATAAGGTATAAAAAGCTTGTAGATGCTGTGCATTTATGGCATCACCTGTAATTTTTATAGACTCATTTTTTACTTCCATATTAGTTAAAGAAATTGTTTCTGGAAATGAAGCAATAAAATAATCAACCATTTCACTGAATTTTTTTTGCTTAAGGAGAGTTTCATTTATGATTAATGTCTTTTTATCAATTTTGGCTATTTCATTTAAAAGCGGTAAAACTATTTTAACTATTTCTTTTTTTTGTTCCACTCCCTCCTTTAGGTCTATAATTTTTTGATCGATTTGGAACCTATAAAAAAAGACTCCAATTACAACTAATTGGGTAATAACAATAATATATCGTAAATAATTGAGACTGAAAAAAGTTAATTTGTCCAAGAGACCAATATCTTTTTTTTCTAACAAATTTATTTTGTATCTCATTTCTTTTTTAAAATTTTTTTACTGACTCGTGATTTTAATCTTGTAGCTTTATTTTTATGAATCACATGGTGTTTAACGGCTTTATCAATCTGAGAATAAAATAAACTGACCAATTTTTTTACATCGGCACCCCCTTTTCTAATCTTTTTTAATGTGGTTTGATAAGCCTTGATATAAAGATTATTTACTTTGGTTCTTTTTTTATCTTTTCTAACTTTTTTTATAGCCGATTTGATTATTGGCATAAACTAAAACACCCCTTTCTGTTTCTAATTTACAATTTATATTCTTTAGTAAAGTACCTTTCTCCATAATCTCCTTTAAAAACCAATTCTACTTTTATTTCGTCTTTAATATTATGATAAACACACGTCCCAGATGAACAAGTACCCAAGGTTATTTTTTTTTCAAAGTCTTGTTCAGTTATTTCCGCCGTGCTGTTAACCCCCTGCAAACCGCCTTCAACCGTTTCATACGATAAAATATATTCCAACTCGGTAGTATTGGTGGGAATATTTTTTATAGAAAGTAATACTTCTTTTTTTCCCGTTAACGCCGTTAGACTGATCTTCACGGAGCTATCTATCGTCGGTATCACACCATCTAGAGGAGCTGTTTGTTCGTTTTTTTTGTTAGCCGAAGATTTTCTTCCAATAAGCAACCAGTAACTGGACAAAAGAAAAAGCACTAAAAATATTCCACCCAAAACCATCATTGTCTTTTGATTTAGTTTCATAAAAAAATTAAATTTCTAACTTTTTAACCAAATAATCTCTCAATTTCTTAATCTCAATTCTTTCCTGTTTCATCGTGTCTCTATCTCTAACCGTGATCGTCTCATCCTCAATCGTCTTATAATCAATTGTAACACAAAAAGGGGTACCGATTTCATCCTGGCGCCTATACATCTGACCTATATTTCCAGAGTCGTCAAATTCGCAGATATAAGTCTTTTTTAGATCGTTAAGTAAGTCTAAAGCTTTCATTTTTAATTTCTCATCCTTTTGCAAAGGAAATATAGCTACTTTAACTGGTGACAAACTCGGTTTTAATTTCAAAACAATTCTTTTTTTGCCGTTCACTTCTTCTTCATGATAGGCATTTATAAGAACTGTGATTAATAATCTTGACAGTCCAAACGTTGGCTCAATTACATGAGGGACAAATTTTTCATTGGTTTTTGGATCTCGATAATTTAAATCGACACCGGAATTTTTTATATGGTTTTTTAAGTCATAGTCAGTCCTGTAAGCCAACCCCCACATTTCTTTCCAACCAAAAGGAAATTTATATTCAACATCCATGGTTTTTTTTGAATAATGGGACCTTTCAAAATTTTCATGTTCACGCCAACGAATTTTTTCCTCTGATAATCCTAATTCAAGAGCCCAATTCCACATTTCTTTTTTCCAAGTTTCAAAAGTAACTTCCCAATCTTCGGGTTTAATAAAATATTCAAACTCCATTAAATCAAATTGAAGTGTCCGAAAAACTCCCTGACCTAAGGTAATTTCATTCCTAAAACAGATCCCTTGAGAAGCAATTCCGAAGGGCATCCTAACCCTCATTGTATCAATCACGTTTTTGAAGTTCATAAAAATTCCCTGTGCCAATTCACCTCGTAAATAGGCGGTTGATTTGCTATCTTCGACCATACCGATCTTTGTTTCAAAAAGAAGATTAAACTTCCTAACGTCAGTTAAGTCAGACGATCCGCAATGTGGGCATTTTAATTTATTAGTTTTAATTATTTCAGTCAATTTTTCAACCGGCAAACCCTCTACTTTAATATCTTTTAACTTAGCCTCAATCAAATGATCGGCCCGAGTTCGATACTGACAACTTTTGCAATCAACTAAGGCGTCATTAAAACCTGTCACATGCCCTGAAGCCTCCCAAACTTTTGGATTTAAAATCACCGAAGAATCAACCATGACAATATCTTTTCTATCTAAAACAAATTTTTTTATCCATAAATCTCGAAGATTGTTCTTGAGCAACACACCGTAATGACCAAAATCCCAAGTATTAGCTAATCCTCCATAAATTTCCGATGAAGGGTAAAAAAACCCCCGCCTTTTTGCCAGAGCAATAATGTTTTCCATAGTAAAAATTAATAAAAGCGAAGATATTAAATTTTTTTCGGTTTATTGTTTTCCGATAAAAAATTTCGATATCAAGCTTTTTCTAATCGATATTAACATTATAATGGAAGCGAGGGAATTTTTTCATTAATAATTTCCTCTATAAGAGATTTTAATTCAGGATAACTGACTTTTTTATCCAGGTACCCTAATTGCATCATAATATTAGTTAAGTACTGGAACGTAATAATATTCGACTTAACTGATTTGGACAAATCAATTAGGAAATTTTTAGTTAAATTATAGGTTTTTGTTTCCTTTTGCTGCTCTGGTAAAAGTCGATCCAAAACAAATAACAATGAATATAATTGCCTAACTTTTTTCTCGTCTTTTTTTAGTTCGGAAAAGCCGGAAACTATTTGACTTTCCTGTAGATAATAATGGTCGTTTTTATGACTAATTAAAACATTAATTAAATTACCGGTCTGAAGATGGGGTGAACGACGGCTGGTGATTTTTTTAACCCCTTTAGCGAATATTGTCAAGCGACCTAAATCCTGTGTAAATAGACTGATTAAAACATCTTTGTTTAAAAGATCTTTCTTTTTCAAAACAACCGCCTCAGTCTTTAAACTTCTGGAATTAAAACTCATTTATTTTATCACCTTATCCATTCTCAACATTCCGTCAAATAAAGATTTGTTGTTAAAACTCACTTTTAATTTTTGTTCCTCTACTCCCGGTTGTTTTTGAATTAAGAGAGAATAATTATTTGTATCAACATTTGAAGGTAGGGTATATTCAACAATTACCGTACCCTGTCCTTTGGGCACAATTTCTAAATAACCCTCAAAGACCGTTTTTCCTAATTCGTCGTATGTTTGGACTTTTTTAGTCGATCCTTTAAGACTAACTAATTTTGAGCCTAATGGAACATAAAATCTTATCCAATTGCGAAGCGTAGCGTTTAGACATAAGCCACCCCGCTCTAAATTACAGTCTGAAGCCGGATATGGATTTCGAAAAATAATAGTAACTTCTCTAGTCTTCCCATTGGTTTTTGAGTCTATGCTTTCACTGACAAACATATTCGATTTGGCTCCGGCAAAATTAACGTTGTTTATATGAAGATAGTCTCCTTTATAATCTCTGATCTTGCCGGCAAAATTCAGCTGTTCCAAAGATTGCTGAGTTTCCGGATCAACAAAATAAACTAAAATATGTTTTTCCTCAAGATTTTTAAACATGGTTTGCATCAAAGTTCCCCAATATTTTGAAGGCGAAAAACCAATTGCGTTATAAAACAGCCGGTACATTAAATCACCTAAGATTCCTTTTCTATTTTCTCTAAAATAGCCGACCGGTCTGTCAACTAAATCAAACAATGTATAAATAACCTGCGGACAGTCGCATCTTTGATCAATCTTGGCACTAAATCTAATTCCATTAACGTCAACGTCCCCGAATATTGTTAACATATCAACTAAGATTTTTGAGTCCAGTGCAATAATCCCATCATATTGAACTTTGGCTCCACTTTTTTGATAAAGACTTTCAAATAGTTTGACTGACTGGACAAAATCCGGAGAGAGGTTACTGTCACGAATATAAAATTGGCTAACTCTTTTATGATAAGTTAATATTTCTGGAGGCGCCTTTGGATGATCTGCAATAGAGGCATCTAAGGAATAAATATCATCAGATCTATATATATTCATCTTGCCATTTCTTACCTTGAATATTGCGTAAAACGTCAAAAATCCGCCGGTTGCTCTTCTTTCTTTATCATTCTGATACAGAATTAAGTAGGTTTTTTCTTCACGACTACCAAGAATTTCCGGCAGTTTTTTTATTAGTGGTTTTGCGTTAACAAAAAGTTCGGTCATTCCCTTAAATTGATCTTTAATGTTAATAATTTTATCGCGAAGAATTAGTTTACCCATTTTTTTTGGATAACGATTAGGATTTATCTTTGCGATACTTTTTCCTGCCTGATCGATATCTTCTGCTATTGGATCAATTTTCTGAACCATTTTATCTAAGGTTAAAACTGCCGTCTGTAATCTATCTTCGGCTGATTTCTCGGCAAAAGATTTCTCCCCTTTTTTAAAACCAATCAAATCGGCATAAGGCTCAATCGTCGTAACCGTTTCTTTAGCTGCTTTAATCAAATAATTGCCGGCGGTCAATCCATTTTTCAGGTCAGAGATATACGGAATAAAAGAAGCCCAGTAAATTGATTTTGATGCTTTTTCAAGATTTTGGTATTTATTAGAAAAATCATCCAATCTCATTCTTAATAACTCAATATCATTTTTAGCAAAAATTGATTTCATCTCTTTAGCAGACGCAATAACAATATCTGCTTTTGCTTTGATATTAATAATCGGCCTATAAACGAAAAAATAGCCAAAAATTATTAATAAAATAATGAAAATCAAACCGTTTTTGCCTTTGTTTCTTTTCATACTTACTTTATAGACTTTACAAACTTTATAACTTTATAAACTTAATTATACAGCACCTTTCCCGCTTACCATCACAACCGGAGTTAAAAAAATAATTTTTAAATCACTCCATAAAGACATATGTCTTACATAATCAGCATCAATCATAATTCTTTTATCAAAATTTATTTCCGACCGACCGGTCACCTGCCAAAGACCAGTAATCCCTGGTTTTACAGAAAGAACGTCATTAACTAACTTTTTTGTGTGAGGATATTCACTTAATTGATTTTCTAATTCATCTGGATAATATGCCCTTGGTCCAACTATACTCATTTCACCTTTTATCACATTTAATAATTGTGGAATTTCATCTATTGAATGACGTCTTATAAATTTTCCAACATTAGTTACTCGAGGATCTTTTTTTAGTTTGTAACTGCTTCTTTTATATTCATCAAATAATTTTTTAAAACGGGGATCAGTTCGAAGTAAATAATGAGCATTATTAATCATTGATCTGAATTTGTACATTTTGAATTTTTTTCCTTTTTCGCCAATTCTTTCTGGAACGTCGGCGAGGACAGGTCCTACTGAATCGATTTTTATCAATATTGATATTACTAATGTTAGTGGTAGAAATAATATTATTAAAAAAACAGCTCCAACAATATCAACAACCCTTTTTAAATAAAAACAATATTTTTTTCCTGTAAACATATTTGTCATGTTGTTTATGTCAGTTTATCGTATTCTGTACCTGCAAAATTTTCAACCAATTTTTTAACTTTAGACATTGAGCTTTTTTTGGCAATTAAAATGACATCTGCGGTATTGATTATTATATTTTCTTCCAAATCAACTCCAACAATTAGCTTACCATTATCATAGTTATAAACCAGGCTGTCCCTCACATCTTCCAGTTGAACCTTGCCTCTGACAATATTTTCGCTTGGAAGCGTTTGAAGAGCTTCCTTTAGTGCTTCCCAGCTGCCTACATCACTCCAACCAATATCTTCAACCATAACTTCAGCATCAGATTTTTCTAAATTTTCAAGGATGGCATTATCAAAACTAATGCCTTCCATTTGGTCATATTGTTTTCGAAGTATTTCATCATAATCTCTTTTTTCATAGTGTTTTAAAATAACTTGGGTTTTTTTATATATTGAAGGAGCGTATTTTTTAAAAGAGTCGTTTAAAAACTTTGGGGTTGTAACAAAATAACCTAAATTCCAAGCATAATTGTTTGATTGAAAAAACTTTTTAGCCAATTTTTCGTCCGGACGATATTTCCAACTGACGAACTCAAAAAAATTAATTCCGTCTAAGTTATCAATTTCATCACCAAAATTAACATAACCCAAATTGACCGAAGGAAAACGAGGTTTATGCGAAATAAATATTATTTTATTGGGATTTTTTTCAATTTTTTTCTGGGCAACTCTTAACATCTTTTTAAATAAATCTACATTTTTTACCAAGTGATCACTCCATAATATAGCTACTGGCTCACTTGATTGAAGTTTGCTTAAAATTCCCATTGATAAGGCAATCGCAGGTCCTGTATCTTTTTTAAATGGTTCTAAAATAAAATTTCTTTCTGGAATATTAGGAAGTTGCTTTTGGATAAGTTTTTTATAAAAAGCATTGCTCGAAATATAGATATCTTTATGATCAAAATCAGGAAGTAATCTTTCGACCGCTAGTTGAAGAGTTGATTTATTGCCCACTATTTTTTCAAATTGTTTTGGAGATTTTCTTCTTGATAAGGGCCAAAGTCTCGTTCCCGTTCCACCGGCAAATATAATTGCTTTCATAAAATTTTTAGAAAATTGCCAACAAATCTTTCCTTACCAAATCTTTCAGTATTTTTCATCCCAAACTCTCTTACTTTAATCTTTAGATTGTACTCAATTTTATTAAATTTTTCAATTGCTCCAACTAAACTAATTTTCTCTTGACGGTTAAAAAATATTCCTGTTTTTCCATCAATAACTGTTTCCAACGCTCCTCCTTTTTTATAAGCAATCACTGGACAATCAAAAAACTGGGCTTCAACTGAAACATAGCCAAAATCCTCTTCCTGAGACATAATTAAAGCTTGGGCATTTGTATAAAAACTTCCTAACTCAACGTCAGATAGTTTTGATAGAAAAGTAATGTTTTTTCCCGCCATTTGTTTTAGCTTCTTCTCTTCACTCCCCTCTCCAACAATAACTAACGGTTTATTTAATTTATTAAATACTTTAATTGCCAAATCAATTTTTTTGTATGGCTCCAGTCTTGAAACAACCAGAAAGTATTTAGTATTTAGTATTTTGTATTTAGGATTTATTTGTGATTTGGAATTTATAATTTTAGATTTTATTTCTTGCCAATAATTAGTATCAAATCCCGGATAAATAACTTCCGAATTTCTTTTATAATATTTTAAACAACGATTCCTCACTGTTTCTGATATTGAAATAATTTTGTCAGGTCTTTGAGCTGAAATAAAATCCCATTTTTTAATAAAGCTCAGATAACACATAACCCAACTTCTAAGTAACTTATTTTTGAAATATTCTTTTTTATGACTCCATAAATATCTTGTTGGGGTTAATAGATAACAAATGTGCTTTGTTCCTGGTTGAGTAATAACTGCCTTCGCAAAAGAAGATGTAACAGAAATCACTGTATCATATTTAGAAAAATCAAATGATTCAAAAACAAAAGGATAAAAAATAAAAGACAAAATTCTGCTTTTCTTTATAAAACTTGGAAACTTTTGCAAAAAAGATGTTTTAATATTTAAATCTTTTGCCCAGTCAGCTTTTTCTTTATCAAAATATGAGGTATAAAAAACTGCTTCTGGAAACATTTCATGAAGTTGCAATAAAATTCTCTCCACCCCACCCCACTTATCAATCCAGTCATAGACGATGGCGACTCTTTTCGACTTTTTCATAGTCTCTATTATAGCAATCTCTTCTATGTTATAGAATTTTATTGTGATAATGAAATCGTTGATTATAATGTTGGAGACATTATTATTATACCGGACCGGCAAACACGAAGCATAAGATTGAGGTACTTGGTAACGAAACCAGCGAATATTATTTCTTTAGGATTAAGTGTAAATAAATTACCTACAGCCATAAATTTCCAGAATTATTTCTATCTTCATCCCAATTTATTGGATTATCTCTGATATATTGACGAATTCTGTTTAAATCAAATTCGTTGCGGATTATGTGATCGTAAAATGAACGTTGAAATATTTGTTTGATTATTGTTTTGTTCGTAGGGGTCGGGTTTCCCGACCCTTTTATAAAAATATTAATATATTTTGTTGATTGATATTTAAAATATCCAACGATTTGCCCCAATATTGGACGAAATTGATTCATGGGGCGGGGAAACCCCGCCCCTACATATTGATTTACATTTCGAATAACAATAATTCCATGAATGTGATTCGCCATGATCTGGAATTCATCTAATTCAACATTGTTAAAATGTTTTGGAATCTCCGACCAATATTTATTTATGATTTCGCCATATTTGTTTAATACCATTTCATCATCAACTATGTTTCCAAAATATTCCAACCTGTCTTTTGTGCAGATTGTCACAAAATACCATCCAAAATCTGAATAATCGTATTTATTCAAACGGATTTTTTTCCTTTGTTTCACAACCATGAAACAATCGAACAATAAAACAATTTTTCTGTCAACCGCTTATAACCTACAAAAGTAGGTTTTTGGATTATTAGAACAGTGTATTTTCTTCAATAGATGTATCGATACATCGAAGCTAATTATTTTCTTTCTTTTTTATCTTTATCTTTTTTAATAATTCAGCGTAAATCTCTTTTGATCTGGGACTGGTTAATACCGGTATGCCTCTATAAATACTTGTCAATACATGAGCGGTAGATGTATATATTCCCAATGATGGAACAATTGGAATCGTTAATGCTTCGATTGTTTTTACACCTCCAGAAAAAGTTCTACCAAAGCGATCAAAGGTACCGAAGGCTTTATGAGGATGATCTTCCTGTAAATCTGTATGCGAAAACGCATTATATAATCTTAAAAAATCAGTCATGGCATTCCGGGCTGTCAATATCCAAGGAACTTCTTTGGGAATAGCGTTCATGTCATATGCAAATTCAAACATTGTCATAAGCTCGACTATATGATCAGAGAGAATATCTATATGTCCTCCAAATTCAGAATTACCCAGTCCTCTTCTCGCAACATATCCATCAGCCGCGTCCAATGAATAAATGACTCCCAACAGCGCTGATAAAAGAAGCGGGTTATCTTTAGCGATTGCAAATGAAGTGAAAAGAAGCGGAATTCTAGAAATTGAAACGATATTGGCTGCCGTTATCTCGCTGATCAATCTTCTATTTAATTGTTTATTATAATCCTTGTAAAAAGGTAGCTGTCCATCTTTCTCTAATACATGGTTTGACGGTCTACCATTAAATCCCTGATGGTTACCAAGATATGTCCAGCTTTGATGTTTTTCTGCCCAACTTTCAAAAAATTCACTCCACTCCATTCGTGTCTTTCTTATTTTATGGGTGGAATCCCAATCAAAGGCCGGAACATCGATTTCATGAACCTGGTGGACCATTCCTTTGCACAGCGGTGCCATTCTATCAAAATAAAACTCAATCATTTCTTCATTTTCACAATGTTCCAGTAACGTATGAGAAACTCCTAAAGAATAATTGGTGTTTGAATCTGCATTATAATCCGGCTGGTTTAAGTTCATCGTCGTTGTTTCGATGCCATACTCTGTTAAAGAAGGAGCAAGTCTGGATTTGTCATCAACTAATTCAAGAACACTGGCTTTATTGGTCTGCGGATCTGTCAAAGAATTAGCAATTATCAATTCCAAAATAAATCTGGACCGGGCTTTGGTAAGAAAATTTTTCCAAGCATCAGCTTCCAATAATTTATCAAACTTAATGTTCAAACTATTAATTTGGACATTTTTTCTATCAAAAAATTGATTATGGAAAGGGTTGCCGCGTTCTGCGCTAAAAAGAATTAAATCATTCAAATTCAAAGTTATTGCCTGATTATTATTCATTTGAAAACAAAAGTTTATGATAAATCTTCAGGGTTTCATCGGTCATTTTTGCAAAAGAATATTTGTTTATGATGTTTTTGTAATCAAACTTTGGTTTATTTTCAATAAAACCTTTTATTTTTTCAGCAATATCATTAACATCGTTTGGATCAAATGATAGATAATTATTTCCAAGTAATTCTTTAAAAACTTTAATATCTGATGCAATGATTGGACAGCTAAAATAAGCCGCCTCAATTAATGGTAATCCAAACCCTTCTGATAATGATGGATGAATTAAAGCACGTGCGTTCTTATAGAAAAAAACCAAATCTTTGATCGTTGAATTGTTAATAAATAATATCCTTTTCCCCTGTTTCAATCTATTGATTAATTGATACAATCTATTCTTAAAGAAATCGTTAGGTCCAAGAAGAAGTAATTTACTTAATGTTTTAATTGTTGAAAAGGCCTGGATTAATTTCTCAATATTTTTATGTGGGTAAAAATTGCCAACATAAATAAAAAAATTATTGTATTTTTGACTTAGTTCTATGTTTTCTTTTGAGTCAATTATTTGATAATTTACTCCTTCGTAAATTGGTGTAATTTTATCTGATATTTTTTCATTGTAAATATTTTTTAACTGTTCTTTAACAGTCTTTGTGGGGGTGATAATTTTTATCGCCCTCTTAATTTGACAGCAAAGAATAATTCTAAAAAATAAATGCTTAATATTATAAACCAGTTGATTCTTTGTTGAGGCTTTTCCCGTTTTGAATAATAATGGAGTAGCATCATGAACCGTTGCTACAAATTTTTTTAGATATAAAATTGGATAACTAAAATAAGTAAAATGCATTAAATCTAAATTATCTAAATTAAGCTTTATAGCGAAACCTAATTGCTCTCTGACACTGTGCCAACGATAATTTGCCTCTTTTTTAATTATATTTTTGTTTTTGAACGAAACTTGATTATAGTCTTCAGTCATCAGATAAATATAAAATAGCTTATCTTTTAATTCTTTTTTTTCCAAATAATATATGAGATTTTTTAGGTAAGTTCCTACTCCGGTTTGAGAATACAATCGGGCGTCGATTCCAATTTTTTTCATTTATTTAAAGATTTTTTAATATCTATTGCTA
>ERZ1292630.1334-Hain-H41-02um-R3-1334-length-24303-cov-7_pt1 | contig 24303 bp, 17 predicted proteins | sample MGYA00564408_ERZ1292630 | MGnify/ENA primary metagenome ERZ1292630 (study PRJEB36523, sample SAMEA6512641) | groundwater metagenome | collected 2019-01-08 | study: AquaDiva: Metagenomics assemblies of 32 groundwater samples
GCCACGACCAGGACCACGATGTCGGTCACCTGGGCGCCGCGGGCGCGCATGGCCGTGAAGGCCTCGTGGCCGGGCGTGTCCAGGAAGGCGATCTTGTGCCCGTCGGGCAACGTCACTTCGTAGGCGCCGATGTGCTGCGTGATGCCGCCCGCCTCGCCGGCGATGACGTTCGCCTTCCGGATGTGGTCGAGGAGCGACGTCTTGCCGTGGTCCACGTGGCCCATGACGGTCACGACCGGCGCGCGAGGCTCCAGATGCTCCTCGGTCGGCGACGCGGCCTCGATCTCCTCGCCCAGCACGGAGACGAAGTCGACGGCGAATCCGAACTCGTCCGCGACCGCCATGATGGAGTCGCGATCGAGCCGGCGGTTGATGTTCGCCATGATCCCGAGGCGAACGCACGCGGCGATCACCTCCTGCGGCTTCACTTCAATGCGCGCGGCCAGCTCGGCCACCGAGGCGTACTCGGCGACACGGATGACGCGCGGCGCTTCTTCCACGCCGACGGCCGCATCGTCCTCGCGGTTGGGACGGTGGTGCCGGCGCTTGGAGGTCTCCATCTCGGCCACGGTGCGGCGCACCGCCGCGGCGACCAGCTTCTCGTCCACGGCGTGCTTCTTCTTCTTGCCGGGCCGTCCGCCGCCGCCGCCGCCGATCTTCAGGCCGCCGCCGCCGCTGCCGCCGACGCCGATCTTCTGGCCGCCGCTACCGCCGGCGCTGGCGCCCGGGGGCCGCGTGCGGCGCTGCGCTTCGGCGGCGCGCGCCGCCTGCACGGCCTTCTCCTTCCGGCGCGCTTCCTCTTCCTTCACCGCTTCCTTCTCGCGCACCAGCTTCGACCGCACCTGCTCGATGACGTTGTCGCCGATCGAGCTCATGTGGCTCTTCACGTCGACGGACATGGACTTGAGGATTCCGACGAGCGCTTCGCTCGACATCCCCATTTCCTTCGCCGCTTCGTAGACTCGTTTCTTTCCGCTCGTCATGAATCTCCGATGGAGCCCTTGCTAGGCTTCGGGCGTCCGCTCATCGTCCGCCGTCGCCGCCGCCGCCGTCGCTTCCTCCGCGTCGCCGGTCGCCTGGGGCGCCCCGTCCGCGTTCTCTGCTTCCGCTACGTCGTCCGCACCGGCCGCGGCCGCTTCGGCCTCGGCGCGTGCAGCCTCTTCCGCAAGCTCCTGATTTCGCCGCTCCTGAAGCGCCCGAGCCTCCTCGAGCAACTTCTCCGCGGTCTTCTCGCCGATTCCCTGGATGGCGAGGATCTGCTCGAACGGTGTTTTCAGGAGGTCCTGAACCGTTTCGATCCCCTCGCGGATCAGCTTCTCCACCAGCTTCGGGCCGGCGCTTTCCAGGTCCTCGATATCGATGCGGGCGCGGCGCTCGAAATCGCGCTGACGCTCCCGCTCGGTCTTCGAAATGAGATCGACCTTCCAGCCCGTGAGCCGCGCGCCCAGGCGGGCGTTCTGCCCCCCCTTGCCGATGGCGAGCGATAGCTGGTCGTCGGCCACCGTGACCAGAACCTTCTGCTCGGCCTCGATCACCTGCGCCTCGATCACCTTCGCCGGAGAGAGCGCGCGGGTCACGAACACGACCGGGTCGGCGCTCCACGGCACGATGTCGATCTTCTCTCCGCCCAGTTCCCGCACGATCGCCTGCACGCGCGAACCCTTGATGCCGACGCACGCGCCGACCGGATCGATCTTGTCGTCGTTCGACACGACCGAGATCTTCGCGCGGGATCCCGGCTCGCGGGAGATTCCCTTGATCTCGATGATCTTCTCCGCCACCTCGGGGACTTCCGACTCGAAGAGCCGGCGCAGAAATTCCGGATGCGTCCGGGAGAGGACGATCTGCGGCCCGCGCGCCGCCTTGTCGACGGCGATGATGTAGGCCTTGATGTGGTCGCCCTGGTGGAACCGGTCGCGCGCGATCTGCTCGCGCGGCGGCAGGATCGCCTCCGAGCGCTCCAGCTTCACGTAGATGTTGCCGCGGTCCACCTGCTGGACGGTGCCGCGCACCATCTCGCCGACGCGATCGTGGTAGTCCACGTAGATCCGCTCGCGTTCGGCCTCGCGCACCTTCTGGACCAGCACCTGCTTCGCCGCCGCGATGGCGTTTCGGCCCAGGTCCTCCAGCGTCAGCTCCGTCGTCAGCTCCTGGCCGATGATCGCGTTCTCGTCGGTGGCCTGCGCCTCCGAGAGATCGATCTCCAGGCCCGGATCCTCGGCGTCCTCGACCACCGTGCGCGTGAGCTTCATGACGATCCGGCCGCTCACTTCGTCGAAGGCGACGTCGAGCTTGGCCTCCAGACCGAAACGCTTCCGCCCCGCCGACATGAGCCCGGCGACCAGCGTGTCGATGACGGTGGCCTTGTCGACGCTCTTCTCGCGCGCGATCTGGGCCATCGCCTCGATCAGCTCATAGTTCGTGTTTCGCTGCGGCTCTCGTGCCACGAATGGGGTCCCCGTTCCGAAGGAATCTGTAAGGAATCTATGGAGTACGGCCATGCTTGCGTTTCGGCTCCCGCAGCCCTTCCCACGGGTCGGCGATCACGTGCGACCGCTTCACCTGCGCGATAGAGAGCGAGACCGTTCCCACTTCCGCGTCCTCGACGATGATCGAGTCGGCGCCGGCCGCCCGGAGTTCCCCCCGGAAGTTGCGCCGCCCGTCCTTCGGATCGTGGAGGCGGACTTCCACCTGGTGCCCGACGAACCGTGCGTAATGCTCCGGCCGCGTCAGGGCCCGCTCGATGCCCGGCGACCCGACCTCCATCGCGAAGGTCCCGCGCAGCAAGTTCTCGGCTTCCAGGTAACGGCCGAGCTTCTTGTTCCAGTACGAACACTCCCCGACGGTCACGCCGGGCGCGATGCCGGGGGGCCGGTCGACGAAGACCCGGAGCACCACTCGGCCTGACTGGGAGGTGACCTCCAGGTCCCAGAGGTCGAACGCCTCTTCGGCCAGCAAGGCCCGGAAGCGCCGGGTTAGGTCCTCCCGTAACTCACTTCTCATCTTAGACTTAGTCCTTAGGATCATCGACCCAAACTAGGGCCGAAAAAGAAAGAGCGGACAGGCGTCCACTCGGACCCCTGAACCTACTGGCCGGGGCCCGGGGGTTCAAGGGAAAAGTTCAGTCGGAGAGGTAACTCGGGTCGTTGACGAGGGAATGGAGGACCCGCCCGACGCCTTCCAGGCTGGCGGGGTCGACGACGTCGAGATCGTCCTGGTGCGTGTGCCACTCGGGGAAGGAAAAGTCGATGAGGACAATGGCCGGAATGCCCGCCTCCAAGAAAGGCATGTGGTCGTCGAAGACGCGGTGGCGCACGTCGGAGCGGAACGAGCGGACGTTCAGCTGCCGCGCCCTTCCCCAGACGAGGTCGACGATGTTCCCCGCCTGCTGGTAGGAGTTCCCCTCCCAGTGGAGCGCCAGGTCCCGCTTGCCCACCATGTCCACGACGATCGCGAAGAGAGGGCGCGGTTCGCGGGAGCGGCGCGCCACGTACTCCTTCGAACCGCGGAACCACCCCGCCTCGTTGTCGGCGGAGCCGAGGTCCTCACCGTCGAAGAAAACGATGTCGACGCCCACCTTCGGCTTCTGCTCGTGGAGCATCCGGGCGAGTTCCAGGAGCACGGCCACGCCCGAGGCGCCGTCGTTGGCGCCCAGGATCGGCTCGTTCCGCCGCGCGGGATACGGATCCTGGTCGGCCCACGGCCGGGTGTCCCAGTGCGCGCCGAGGAGAATGCGCTGCTCCGCCTCGGGCGCGAAGCGCGCGCGGAGGTTGGAGAGGAGCACTTCCTTCTCGAGGCGAGGGACGTAGTAGCGGAAGGTGTCCACCTCGACGGCGTCGGCATAGCGCCGCATCGTCGCCTCGAGGAACGTGAAGCAGGAATCGTGGCCGGCGGTACCGGGGGCGCGGGGGCCGAAGGCGACCTGGCGCTCCACCCAGGCGAACGCCTTCTTCCCGTCGTAGGAGGCCGCCTTGGGACGTCCGCACGAGGGAAGCAGCGACGCGGCGACGAGGAGCGCTACCGCGAGGCTAGAACGAGAATCCCGCGTTGAAATCAACCGTGATCCCCCGCCGCTTGATACCGAGCTTTCGGTCGTCGTTCTGCCGGTATTCGAAATTGAACCCTCCCGTGATGGAGCGGCTGAAATTGTAGGTCGTTCCGCTCCCGACCTTCAAACCTTTCGTGTCGGACTCGGTGTACTTACGCTCCCCCGACCGGCTCACGATCTGCCGGTCTCCCGTGAAGCTACAGGTCAGATTCAGGTTGAGGTCGTTCGGGAGCCGCACGGTCTTCTTGCTGAAGGGGAGCTTGATCCCCTTCGCGGCCGGGAAGTTCTTCGTGAGCCGGACGTCGGAGTTCGTCGTCTGCTTGTCGCGCGTCACGCCGTAGACGCGAGCGTCGATGGTCGAGGCGCGCGTGAGCGAGCTGGTCAGGCTGGCGCGCACCCCGTTCCGGAAGACGAAGTCCCATCCCAGAATCGGTCCGAACGTGTCGGTCTTGATCGTCCGTTCCACCGCCGCGTCGATCGGCCCGTCCTCGTCCATGACGTGCGAGTAGCCCGAGCGGACGGTGAGGCTCGTGAGCGCCCGGTCGAGCCGCAGGAGGCGATGCAGGTCGACCCACCGGCCCTGGAGATCGGGCCACTGGATCTTTTCCGTGCGGCGCTGCCCGAACGACTGGTCCGCGAACGAAAGGGAGTGATCGCCGCGGACGTCGACCGTCAGGGTGTTGCTCGGCCGGAATGCCGTGGAGGCGCGCGTGGAGTAGCGGCGGCTCGTCGTGGCGTTCGCTCCCGAGATGCGTTCCAGGTCCGCGGCGGTCGCTTCGCTGAAGCCGCTCTTGAACCCCATGCCCGCGTCGCCGACGACGCGGCTCAAGGACGCGCCCCGGTCGAAACTGAAGGTGGTCTGGATGTCCTGAAGCTTGCCGAAGACGCTCCGAATCGGCTGGAGCGGCGAAAAGCCGCCCTCTCGCTTCGCGCCGGCTCCCGCGGGCTTCCGGCGTCCGCCCGAGCCGCTCAGGCGCGAGATCGGAAGGCTCATGGTGAGGTTCGCCGAGCCCGAGTTGCGAATATTCTTCAGCCCCTCCGGATCGTTCTGCGTCAGGCGAAGCTCGGGGCGGGCCGCCTCGCTGTACTGCCCCTTCAGCGTCAGGTTCGGCTGGAGGAACGAGAGCCAGCGCGGTGTCCAGTTGAGCGAGGCCGTCTGCGACTTGTCGACTTCCTTCCCCTTGTTGAAGCCCAGCGGCCCTTCCTGGTGGAAGAGCATGTCGCGACGCGACTGGAGCGCGTACTGGACGCGGACGGAGGAGAACGGAACGTAGGAGACCGTCGTGCCGAGCGCGAGGAGTCGCACCTTCAGGTCGGAGCGAAGCGCCACCGAATCGGCGTCCCGGAAGATCTCCCGCGAGTAGCTGAGCGCGCGGGTCGACGTCCAGCCGACGTTGAAGCCGACGACCTCCGGCAGGAGGCTGACCTTGAACTTCTTCCCCAGGCGGAACCCGCCGCCGCCGATGGGGAGGTCGTAGCCGACCCCCGAGCTGAACGCCCACGACGACTCGGCCGATTGCGGATTGAGCGACGCGCGGCGCGTGTAGGACATCGTTCCGCTGATGGCGTCGAGCGTGTACTTCATGAGCCCGCGCCGCACGGAGCTGCTCCGGCGGTAGGTGACGTCCAGCGTCTGCTGGTCGAACCGCCGCGTCTCGATGTCCGACTGGCTGGCGTCGAGCGTGACGTCCGAGCCGGTGCGGAACTTCGGCACGTCCGTCGCGTGCTGGACGGAGAGGCGGACGGGGAGCGAGATACCGCTTGCCGGCATGAAGCGGTCGACGTTCAGCGTCGTCGAGAAGCCGAGGGCCGTGTGATTGAGGCCGCTCCCCTGGTTCGACCCCTGGCCGACGCGGAAGAAATCCTGGTCCTGTTTCTGGAGACTGACGTTCAGCGCCAGGAGGTCGGCGAAGTTGGCCTGGATGGAGACGTTGCTGCTGGTCCCCGATTCCTTCCGCACGTCGGCCAGACGGAGCTCGTTGATCCAGACCTCGCCGTTCGCGGGAGGCGCGCCCGACGCCGATCCCTTCACCGCGAGGCCGAAACTGAGGCGCGAGACGCGCGTGAAGCTGGGATTCCCGACGACGGTGAAGACCTCGTCGGTCGCGGCGCCGGTGATGGAGTCGACGAGAACGTTCTCCGTCTGGCCGCGGAACTCCTTGAGCCTCGAGAGCGTCTCCATCGGCACGACGATCTTCTGCCAGTCGGTGCGCACCGGAAGGCTGTACTCGTAGTAGTTGAGCGTGTCGGGGCCGAAGCGCGCGATGGCGCGGAGGTTCTGCGTCTCCACCCCCGGCTCTCCGTGCACGTAGAACTTGATCTGGCGGTATTGCGCCCAGCCGAGGCCGGTGCCGGGGTCACCGAGCGTCTTGAAGGCGAAGACGGTGTCTCCCTCCAAGAGGCGCGTGTAGCCCAGCGCCAGCGACTGCTCGCGGCGGTCGGCCGACGATCCGACCTGGTTCTGCACCTCGTAGGGCGCGACGTAGATGCCGGCGTCGTCCTTGTTGTTGCGGGAGCGAATGTCGAGCTGCACGTCGCGTGCCACCATGCCGGGATCGAGGATCGCGGCCTCCAGCCAGCGGCTCCCGGCGAACTCGACCCCCCCGCTCTGGATCTTCATGGGACGCGAGACACCGCTCACCCAGAGCCGGAGATGTTGGATGTTCTGCCACGAGGGCGAGCCGACCGCGCGGAACGTCCGCGCCGTGATCGGGACGCGGAAGAGCCTCCAGCCGTTGTCGGCCTTCACGTTCGCGTTGCCGGCATAGAGCACGGGCACGTCGATCGCCACGTACTGGGTGTCGGCCAGGTCGATGGAGGCCTCGAAGTAGTTGTTGTTGAAGTCGGCGATGGTGTTCCGGTTCAGGTCCTCCGTGTCGGGGCGCGCGTTCGCCTCGCCGAGTCCGTTCCGCTCATAGCGGTTGATGGTGGAGAAATCGTCTGGATTGTTTCGGACGTCGTAGTTGTAGTTGTCCTGGTTCGGGTCCGGATTCGTCGCCGCGTCGTAGCCCGGTTCGTTCTTGCTGATCTTTCCGTCGAGCCCCGTGTCCTCGAAGTTGAGGTCGTTCTCCCCACCCCCCAGGTCCAGCTTGCCGTCGAAGTTCTTGTCCTCGGTGTCGAGGACGTTGTTCGGGACCTCGGTCGGGTTCCAGAAGGCGTCCTCGCTGACGCGGCCGAGGCTCAGGTGGAGATAAGCTCTCGTGGTGTCGTGTTTGGCGGTGAAGTCGTTGACCCAGATCTCCACGAAGCGGACGCGGGAGAAGTCCTGCCCCACCGTGGAGAGCGACTGCGTGACGCCGGTCCAGTCGGCGTCGTCCATCGCCGTCTCGCCCGCGGGGGCCTTGATGTTGAATTCGAGGACCTGGTGGTTGTTGTCGCCCCCCTCCGCCTGCTTCAGGACCGGCTTCAGGTCCCACTCCTGCTGGGCCGTCGGGCCGTCGGGACGGGGGTTGAACCATTCCAACCCCGCGTGATCGGTGAGGAGGCTCGAGACCGACGTGAGGTTTGCGTTCGTGGCGGAATCCGCGTCGGCGCGAAACGGCTTCCGCCGGTTCACCGGCACGCTGCTCCAGATCCAGGAGAGCCGCCCCAGGCCGATCGTGTTCGACTCCCGGTTCCCCTCCATGTCGTCGATATAGGCCTCGCCCTTCGTGTTCGGATTCGGAAGGCTGACCGAGAAGTTCCCCTGGATGTTCAGCGCCGACTGCTGATCGGTGGTGATCCCCGGGACCTGGTCGGCGAGGCGCGTCATCCAGAAGGGCCGGAAGGACAGCACGGTGCCGAAGTCGCCGAGCATCGAATTGGCCGGCTCCTCGCCCAGCTTCGGATTCGTCTCCTGCGCCCCCCGCGCTTCGCGCAGGAGACTGGAGGAGAAGGAGAGGTTCGAAGCGGGGTTGTAGCCGCTGGAAAAGCCGACCAGCGATCGCTGCACCTGCCCGAAGCCCGGCGCGTAGGAGAAGTCGACCGTGATCACTTGCTCCGGACCGGGCGGTTTCGTGAAGGTGAGGAGCCCGGAGTCGTAGTCGATCCGATAGTCGCTGTCGCGCCGCTGCGGAATTCCGTCCACTTTCACCTGCTCGGAGCTTTCCAGGATGCCGAAGCGGCCGAGATAGAAGCCCTGCTGGCTGCTCTTGAACTCCGCGTCGATGAAGTAGCGCTCGTCCTTCCCCGGGTCGGGTTGCCGGTCGTAGTAGACGTTCAGGTTCACGAGGGTGGAGTCGGTCCAGAGCGTGTTGTCCTTCAGGTTATCGAGGCATAGAAATCCGCCCGAGACGGGAGGCGCCCCCGGTGGGTTGTTGATGTTGCACGCTCCAAGATATGCCGCGCTCGTGTCGGGGGCGAAGGGATGGAGATCGGGGAAGAACATCACCCCGGTCTCGGTATCCACGAATTGATCGTCCATCAGACCGTCCGGCAGAAAGGGGTCCTCGCTCCCCGCCTTCCCCTGCTGATCGAGGCCGAGAATCTTCACCAGCGGCACGCCGTTCACCTCGTCGGGGTGGGTCGGCTTGCCGTTCTCGATCTTCCGGACCTTGACCGAGAGCGAGGCGCGGTCGATCTCGCGCCCTCCCAGGTCGTAGAAATTGCGCAGTTCGTACCCCAGCGCCGGGAACCACGGCGCCGTCCGGTCGAAGAGGTCATTGGAGGTCGTGTCGAACTCGTCGTCGAGCGGCTTCAGCATTTTCAGGAGGAGGTATTCGCCCGCCGGTTTCCCCAACGCGAGGTTCTCCTCGGTGCCCGTCAGACCCACCTGCGTGGCACCGTCGTTGTAGGCCACGGCGAGCATCTGGGCGGTGCTCAGCTGGCCGCGCATGCGAATCACGGGGATCTTGAGGTTGCCGGGTGTGTTGGTCAGCACGTAAGGGTAGATGATGTCGTAGTCCTGGCCAATCGTGAGCGGCACCCAGCGCGCGTCCTTCTCGGGATTGGGGGTCGGCGACGTGGCCAGCGTGTCGGCGGCGCGGGTCGGATCGAGCCGGCCCAGCCCTGGGGTCGCCGTTGGGTTCACGGAGGGATCGGCCCGGTAGACGTTCAGGTTCAGATTCGATGCGTCCACGGGGTGATCGGCGATGAAGTAATAGGTCCGCCGGATGCACTCGATATCCGTGACCTTCACCGTCCGCTTTTCCCCCGACGGGGTGAAGCGCGCCGTCTCGGTCTTGGCGTCCTGCTTGCTCGCGATGATGGTGAAGTCGAAATTTCCCAACTTCGCCGCCGTTTTCACGCCGAAGAGCCCCTCCTGCCGGAGCGACGCCCCCGACAGCGAGAGGTTGGTGTTGCCCAGCTCGATCGTCTTGATCATGTCGTCTTCGTCGCCCTCGTAGCGGAGCTTCACCTTGTTGTCGAGGGAGGTGCTCACGTTGCTCGACTGGTCGACGTCGACCTTGATCTTGTCGCCGATGGAGCCGGTCATGTTGACGTTCAGCTCCTGCTTCATCTCGAACGAGGGGAAGGCGCCCTGGCGGGTCCGCTCGCCGGAGACGTTCTGGTAGAGATCCCCGCGGGCGAGCCAGTCGCTGGTGCCGAGGATCGAGATCCGCTCGCTACCGGAGACCTCGATGCTGGGCGCGCCGTTGCCGACGATGCTCCGGACCGCCTTCGGGAGCGCGACGGGGAGATCGAACCTGAGTCCGCCGCTCCGGCGGAGCCCCGCCTTGTTCACGGAGCGGGTCGTCTTCGTCCGCTCGCGCCAGAGCCTTCGCGCGGAGCGGTCGGCCAGGAGTTCGTTGTAGTCGAGCGTCGGCGCGACCATGGGGGGGCGCACCTCGACGTTGCCGACGCGGTAGCGCTCCTGCACGGTCCCGGTCGCCGGGTCGAGCGAGACCTGGGTCTGAAACGCGGGCGTTCCGGGGGGCGTTCCGGGGATCGGAGATTCGACCTGAAGGCGCCAGCCGCGAGGAAAGCCGGGCGGGAGCGTCTGGGCCATCGGGTCGAGCGATTGGGCTTGTGGGTCGAGCGGATCGAAGAGGAGGTCGGCGCCCGCAAGAGGAGCCAGCGACAGGAGTGCGGCCGCGAGGGCCAGCGCCGCCGCGCGCGCGCCCCACGCTCCGGGCATGCCGGTGCCGGCCCCCGGCGGGCCTGGCCACACCCCAGGCCATACCACAGAGCGGCGGATCAGAGAGCGGCTGACGAGTCGAGCGATGGGCATCCCTTCACGCGCTTGGGCCCCCCCGGTCAGGTCGGGGCCCACGACATTCCTTGTACCCCTCGCGCCTATCGAAGTTCGAACCGGAACCGATTCTCTCGGAAGGAGTTGGAATCCACCCAGAGGATTGCGCCGGATCGGCGCGGCTCCCTATACTGCGGGAAGACCGGCCGGGGTCTCTCCCGGCGAACCCCATGAGAATACTCGAACGATACGTCCTCCGCGAGCACCTGTTCCCGTTTCTCATCGGGTTCAGCATCGTCGTGTTCTTGCTGACGCTCGATTTTCTCTTCGACCTCGTCGACCTCGCCATCGGAAAGGGCGTGAGCCTCGGCATCGTCCTGGAACTCTTCGTCCTCTCCCTCGGCTACATGGTGGCGCTGGCGTTTCCCTGCGCCGTCCTCATCGCTTCCCTGGCCGCTTTCGGCCGCCTCTCCCAGGACAACGAGATCTCCGCCATGAGATCCACCGGCGTGAACCTGGCTCGCATCATCGGCGCGCCGCTGGGCGCGGCCGCGGTGCTCGCGGGGCTCCTGGTCCTCTTCAACAACCAGGTACTCCCCGAGTCGAATCACGCCCTGGCGAGCCTCATGTCCGACGTCAGCCGCAAGCGCCCCACCGCGCAGATCACCGAAGGAGTCTTCATCGACGCCTTCGAGGGCTACAACATCTTCGTCGAGAAGGTGAACAGCCGGACGAACGAGATTCGCGGCGTGAAGATCTACCAGCTGAGCAGCACCGCGCGTCCGACGACGATCCTCGCGGAGTGGGGGAAGATCCACAACACGCCCGACGGCCGCGTGATGACGCTGGAGCTGCACGACGGGGAGATACACGAAGTTCCGCCCAACGAAGACGAACGGACCTACCGGCGGCTCATGTTCAAGACCCACCTCATCAATATTCGGTCGCCCGGGACCGATCTGGAGCGGAGGAACAAGTCGGCCCGCGGCGACCGGGAGATGAACCTGGGCATGATGCGGGAGGCCATCCGGCTGGTGCGCACCGACTTGGGAGAGGCAAAGCGGGCCCGGAATCAGATATTGCAGAGCGCCGGATACGACTCCTACGACGAATTCGTGCGGGCGGCGGTCCCGCATCCGGTCCCGCGCGGCATCCAGGCGTGGCTCCGGAACGCGCTTCGGGCCCTCGGCTCGGTCGGCGTGATCGCCACCGGCCTCCCCGAGCGGTCGCGCGACGGCGCCGATCCGGCCGTCCGGGTCATCTCCCCCGTGACGATGGACCTGATCCAGATGCGACAACTCGAGATCGACGGGCTGGAGCGGCGGGCGAACAGCCTCGAGGTGGAAGTGCAGAAGAAGTTCTCGATCCCGGCGGCCTGCCTCGTCTTCGTTCTCGTCGGGGCGCCGCTCGGCATGCGCGCCCGGAAGAGCGGCATGTCCGTGGCGTTTCTCTCCATCCTCTTCTTCGTCTTCTACTACCTCTGCCTCGCCGGGGGCGAGGAGCTGGCCGACCGCCGGATTCTGGTGCCGTGGTTCGCCATGTGGGCGCCGAACATCGTGATCGGGGCGATCGGCGCGTACCTCACGCTCCAGGCCGCCGAGGTGATCCGCCGGCCGAAACGCCGCCGGCGCCCCAGGCGCCCGCACGCGCCGGCGGCCCCGGCGTGAAAATTCTCGACCGCTACGTCCTCCGCGAGACGCTCACGGCGCTCGTGGCCGCGCTCTTCTTCTTCGTCGCGGTCTTCGTCGTCGTCGACCTCTTCGAGAAGATCGACACCTACCTCGACAACCACGTTTCCGCGCCGGTCGTCGCGGCCTACTACGCCATGGGCGTCCCCGGCATCGCGCTGCAAGTATTGCCGATGGCGATGCTCCTCTCCTGCCTTCTCGCGCTGGGACAGTTGGGACGGACGAACGAGCTGACCGCCATGCGGACGGCGGGCCTCGGACCGGTGCGCATCGCCGCTCCGCTGATCGCCATGGCGGCGCTCGTGAGCATTCTCGCCTTCACGGTGAACGAACTGCTCCTCCCCGACCTGAACGCGCACCGGATCCGCCTCTATCGCGGCGAGATCAAGAAGGAGAATCTCGAGGGGCCCCAGGCGCGCACCAATCTCGCCTACCTCGGCTCGGGCGGCCGGACGTTTCTCATCCGCTCCTACCTCATCGCCCAGAAGGAAATGCGGGAGGTCGTGATCCAGGAGGTTCGCGACAACGCGCTCACGGGACGGATCGACGCCGCCACGGGGCGGTGGGAGAACGGGCGATGGGTCTTCCGGAACGGCTACACGCGGCGCTTCGACAAGGGCGGGGAGACGGCCGCCCAGTTCACGGAGCTGACGATTCCGGGGCTGAAGGAGCGCCCCGACGACTTCGCCGAGGCGGAGGAGGATCCGAAGGGGCTTTCCTACTGGCAGCTGGAGGACTACATCGACCGACTTCACCAGAGCGGGAGCCGCGTGCAGAAATACCTGGTGGAGCTCTACCTCAAGATATCCTTCCCGCTCACGAACCTGATCGTCGTCCTGATCGGCGTCGCGCTCGCGCTCCGCAATCGCCGCGGCGGTCTGGCCATCGCGTTCGGGCTCTCGGTCTTCATCTCGTTCGTCTACTACGCGCTCATCCGGACGGGGCAGGCGCTGGGGCACAGCGGAGCGCTCCCGCCGATGCTGGCGGCGTGGCTCGGGAATCTGGTCTTCGGCCTGCTGGCGATGGAGTTGTTCCGGAGGGCGAGGAGGGGAGGATGACGTCGCGTCGGCGCCCGGGACGCCTTCCGGGGCGGCCTAGCGGCCGTTCATGATTCTTCCGTCGCGGAGGAAGGGGACGACCGGGACCGAATCGACCGCCGCGCAGAGCGGCAGGTCGTCCTCGAAGCCGAGTTCGATCAGGTAGCGGCCGTGGTCGCTCCCGCGCAGAATCGCCTCCGGGTCGCCACCGTGCGCGCGATCGTAGGCCGCGGCAAGCTCCGCCGCGTCGTTCAGCACCGGCCGCCCACCGGCGCCGCCCTCGGCCAGCCGCCGCACCAGCGCCCCCGCGCAGGCCGTGTCCTCCAGCGAGAGCCGCCCGTTTCGCCCGGCGCAGACGATCGTGAGGTCGGCGCCGTCTTCCCGCACCGCCTCCGCCACCGCGCTCACGTTCACGTAGGAGAGGAGCCGCTGCTCGCGGCCGACCAGAAGTCCAGCCATGACGGGGCTCGCGTTCGTGGAGGCGAAGAGAAGCGTCTTCCCCTCCACGCGGCCCTTCTCGTACTCGCGCGGCGAGTTGCCCAGATCGAACCCGTTCACTTTGACGCCGTCGCGCTCGCCGCACAGGAGCCGCTGCTTCGCGTCCATTGTCTGCGCCAGCCGCATCGCCTCCTCCACCGTGCCCACCGGGATCACCTTGGTTGCGCCGTTTCGGAGCGCCGTGGCGATGGTGGAGCAGCTCCGGAGCACGTCGACCACCACGAGTTGCCGTTTCTCCAGCAGGGCGCGCTCGGCCTCGCTCGGCGTGACGTGGAGGTCGATCCGGCCGAGGGTCGTCACGAAGCCGCCGGCGCCGTCGGCGCCGCCGCCGCATTCGCCTGGAGCCAGGATTCCAGGTAGCCGGTGTGGATCTCCCCCTTCAGGAACCCCTCGTCGGCCAGGATGCGGCGATGGAACGGGATGGTCGTGTCGATCCCGTCCACCACGATCTCCAGGAGGGCGCGGCGCATCCGCGCGATCGACTCGTCGCGGTCGCGGCCCCAGCAGATGATCTTGGCCACCATGGAATCGTAGTGGGACGGCACGGTGTAGCCGGAGTAGAGATGGCTGTCGACGCGCACGCCCGGACCGCCGGGCGCGTGGAAGTACTTCACGAGGCCCGGGGAGGGCCGGAAGTTCCGGTCGGCGCTCTCGGCGTTGATGCGGCACTCGAGGGCGTGCCCCTGGAAGGCGATCTCCGACTGCTTCCAGGGAAGCCGATCCCCGGCCGCCACGGCGATCTGCGCCTTGATCAGGTCGATCCTCGTGACCTCCTCGGTCACCGGATGCTCCACCTGGATCCGGGTGTTCATCTCCATGAAGTAGAACTCGCCGTTCGGGGCGAGGAGGAACTCGACGGTGCCGGTGCTCTCGTAGCCGATGGCCGAGGCGGCGCGCACGGCCGCCTCGCCCATCCTGGCGCGGAGTTCGGGCGTGAGGGCGACGCTGGGCGATTCCTCGATCAGCTTCTGGTGCCGGCGCTGGATGGAGCACTCGCGCTCGCCCAGGTGGACGATGTTGCCGTGGCGGTCGCCGATGATCTGGAACTCGATGTGGCGCGGCTTCTCCACGTAGCGCTCCAGGTAGACCTGGCCCGAGCCGAAATTCGCCTCCGCCTCGGCCTGCGCGGTCAGGACGCCGTTTCGAAGCGACGCCTCGTCCATGGCGACGCGCATCCCCTTCCCTCCGCCGCCCGCGGCCGCCTTGATGATGACCGGGTAGCCGAGCGCCTTCGCCGTCTCCACCGCCTCCTCGGGCGAGTTCAGCACGCCCGCGCTGCCGGGCGTGACGGGAACGCCCGCGTCGACGGCGGTCTTCCGCGCAACGGCCTTGTCCCCCATGGTCCGGATCATCTCCGAGGTCGGGCCGATGAAGCGGATGTTGCACGACTCGCAGATCTCGGCGAAGTGCGCGTTCTCGGAGAGGAAGCCGTAGCCCGGGTGGATGGCGTCGGAGGCCGTGATCTCGGCCGCGCTGATGATGCGGGGAATGTAGAGGTAGGACGCCGACGAGGGCGCCGGGCCGATGCAGACCGCCTCGTCGGCCAGCCGCACGTGGAGCGACTCGCGATCCGCCTCCGAATAGACGGCGACCGTCTTGATTCCCAGTTCCCGGGCCGCCCGCACCACGCGGAGCGCGATTTCGCCGCGGTTCGCGACGAGGATCTTCTGGATCATCGGCAGGGTTGTCGCGACCGGCCGCTAGGGGGCCGGCTCGACCTTCGCCTCGAACGACTTCCACGATTCGTCCGAGGTCGCGTGGATCCCCTTCACGCGCAGCTCGAACTCGGTCGGATTCGACGAGTAGCGGAGCGCGTTCTCGAGGCTGATCTTCCCTTCCGTGTAGAAGCGCATGATCGACTGATCGAACGTCTGCATGTTGTATTGCGACACGCCGTCGGCGATGGCGCCGGAGATGAGCGACGTCTTCTCCGGATCGCGCAGGTATTCGCGGATCGTGGAGGTGACGAGCATCACCTCGCACGCCGGCACGCGCCCCTCGACGTCCGAGCGCGGGATCAGGCGGAGCGCGATGACGCCCTGGAGCGTTCCGGCCAGGAGGAACCGGATCTCCTCGTGCTGGTGCGGCGGAAAGAACGAGATGATGCGGTTCACCGTCTGTGCGGCGTCGATCGTGTGGAGCGTGGAGAAGACGAGATGCCCGGTGTCGGCCGCCATGAGTGCCGTCCGCATCGTCTCCGCGTCCCGGATTTCGCCGATCATGATGACGTCGGGATCCTGGCGGAGGATGTGCTTCAGCCCCTCGTGGAACGTGTCGGTGTCGAGCCCGACCTCGCGCTGGGAGATGCACGACTTCTTGTCGCGGAAGAGGAACTCGACCGGATCCTCGATCGTGATGATGTTCTTCGCCTCGCGGCGGTTCACGCTGTCGAGCATGGCCGCCAGGGTGGTCGACTTCCCGGAACCGACCGTCCCGCAGACGAGAACCAGCCCGCGCTGCCGCGAGGCTATTTCCTCGACGATGGCAGGCAGGTTCAGGTCCTCGAACGCCGGCACCGTGGCCGGAACCTGCCGGAAGACCATCGCGGTGGTGCCGCGCTGCTGATAGAAATTCGTGCGGAAGCGGGCGAGCCCCGTGACGCCGAACGCGAAGTCGATCTCCTTCGTCTCCTCGAACGTCCGCTTCTGCTTCGGCGTGAGGATCTGCTCCACGACCGCATCGAGATCCGTCTGCGACGGCACCGGCTCGTCCAACATGACGAGCTCGCCGTTCACGCGTGCGACCGGCTTCGTCCCGACCTTCACGTGCAGGTCCGAGGCCTTCATCTCGACCACCTTCTGAAGCACGCGTTTGACGTTCATCCCGTCCTCCGGCGCGACCTAGGCCGCGCGATCCACTTCCACCAGAAAGAGCACCTGGCCGTATTCCACGGGCGTCGCGTTCTCCACGAGCACCTGGTGGATGCGGCCGCGCACCTCCGATTCGATTTCGTTCATCAGCTTCATCGCCTCGACGATGCAGACCGTCTGTCCCACGTCCACCGGGCTGTTCGCCTCGATGTAGGGATCGGCGTCGGGCGCGGGAGAGCGGTAGAAGGTCCCGACCATCGGCGAGCGGATCGGAACCAGATTACGCGACGGCGTTTCGTCCGCGGGCGGCGCATTCGAGGCGGCGGCCGCGTGGGCCGGAGCCGAGCCCGCGGAGGCGGAAGACGCCGCGGGAGCGGCGGCGCTCAGGGCGACCGTCTCGGCGCCGGGCCGGCGGATCCGCACCGACGTGAACCATCGCCGGACCTCGATCTCCGCGAGATCCTCCTCCTTCATGATCTGAATCAGCTCCTGAATCCAGCGGCGAAGACTCATGACTTCCCCCCGCGCTTGCGGCGTGGACGGAAACGCGCCGAGAGCGCGCGAAGCGCCAGCTCGTATCCGACCGAGCCGAATCCCATGATGACGCCGGCGGCGGCCGCCGCCGTGAGATTCACCTGCCGCTCGCGCTCGCGGGCGACCAGATTGGAGAGATGGACTTCGACGACCGGAATCGTCATCGCGCGAAGCGTGTCGCCGATCGCCATGCTCGTGTGCGTGAGGGCCCCGGGGTTCAGGATCACGCCGTCCGCTTCGTCCATGGCGATCTGGAGCCGGTCGATCAAGGCCCCCTCGTGGTTGCTCTGGAACGACGTGACGCGGAGACCCAACTCCTCGCCCAGCGCGGCCAGCCGTGCGTCGATGGCGGCCAGCGTGTCGCGGCCGTAGATCTTCGGTTCGCGCCGTCCCAGGAGATTCAGGTTCGGGCCGTGAAGGACCCAGACGTCGTGCGCCATCGCTACTTCCCTCCCAGGCGGCGAAGCCACGTCTCGAACGCCGTGCGATTCCCCTCGACGACCGGACGTACCGGGTCGCGCTCTCCCTCGGCGGAGCCGAACCACGAAGGCGTCGTGGTGGGAGCGGCCGAGGCGGGTGGCGTGGGAGACGTGGGCGACGCGGTGGCCGCGGGCTCCTCGCCCCAGACCGCCGAGCGCGTCGGGGCCGTCCGAGACTCGGTCTCGGGCGGGGCTACCTCGCCAAGCGCGCGCACCTCCACCGGCCGGAGCGCGTCTTCGAGACGCTCCAGCGCGCTGACCTGGAACTCCTGCACGTCGAGCGACCCGAGACGATTGTGGAGCCCCCCCGCGGGAACCACCCCGGCGGAAACCACCACTTCGGGACGCCTCGGCGCCTGTGCCGGCACGGATGGTCCCTCCTCCGCCGCGCGCTCGCGCGGGAAGTGGGGACCGACCGACAACTCCTCGGGCGTGAGGATCATCTCTTCCGGCTCGGCAGGCGCCGCCGTGGCCGCGGCGAGCCCCGCCGCCGGCAACGAGGGCCGAAGCGATCCGGCGTCGAACGTCTCGAACGTGCGAAGGCCGAGACCGAGCTCGGAGAGGTGATCCTCCTCGCGCGAGAGACGGATCGGCTGCCAGGAGAGATCGCCCTGCGAGACGATGACCTCGGGCGGACGGACTTCGGGATAGTCGCCCGACGTGATCTGGTGGAGGGCCGACTGCGATTCGAGATCGCCGGGGTCGACGCGGCAGACGGCGCGGTAGAGGTCGCCCGCCTCGGCGTGCCGCCCCTCGTGCGAGAGAATGCCGGCCATCGACTTCAGGGCGACGACATTCTCGCGGTCGAGGGCGAGCGCGGCCTGGAACTGCTCCTGCGCTTCGGGCAGACGGCCGTCGGCCAGGTAGCAGCGGCCGAGAACGATGTGATCTCCCACCCCTCGTCCGGGGCGGCCGCGGCGTTCTTCGCAGAGCCGGACGGCGTCCGACACGAGGCCGCGCGATAGAAGTCTCTCCGCGAGCGGCAGGTAGAGCGCCGTCGAGGGATCCGTGCCGACGAAATCTTCCAGGGAAACAGCTGCGCTGGGGAGCGCTTCCGTGCTCATGCGCCTCCTCTATGTTCCGCCGCGAACCAGGCTGGCGACCACCCGCTCCAACGGGGTAAGCGACGGCAACGCAATCACTTTAGCCTTGCCGATCGCGGGGCACAATACCACTCGGACGCCCGCGCGTCCACGCTTCTTGTCCCTCAGAACCGCCTGCCAGAACGAGGGCTTCACGGGGTGCTTCAGTCCGGTCGGAAGCCCGATCGCCTTCAGCATCGCCTCCACGCGGAGCGCCGCGATCGGATCGAGCCGCGTCTCCAGGACGCTCAGGCGAAGCTCGGCCACCATTCCGACGGCCACCGCCTCGCCATGGTGAAACGCCCGATACCCTTCCGACGCCTCGAGCGCGTGCCCCACGGTGTGGCCGAAGTTGAGGACGCGGCGAATCCCCGTGTCGCGCTCGTCCTTCGACACGAACCACGCCTTGGAGACGGCGCAGGCCCGCACGAGCGGCGCCAGCGCATTCGGATCGAGGCCGCGCCCGCGGCGCAGAAGCGACGCCAGGCGGACGAGAATGCTCGGATCGCGCACGACGCCCATCTTCACCACCTCGGCCAGGCCCGAACGGATGGCGCGGAGCGGAAGCGAGCGGAGCGCGTCGGGATCGGCGTAGACGGCGCGCGGATGGTGGAAGGCGCCGACGAGGTTCTTCCCGGCCTTCAAGTTCACGCCGGTCTTTCCGCCGATGGCGGCGTCGGCCTGGGAGAGCAGTGTCGTCGGGACCGCGACCCACGAAAGGCCGCGCCCGAAGGCGGAGGCCGCGAAGCCCGCGACGTCGGAGACGACGCCTCCGCCGAGCGCCACGACGAGGGCCCCCTTGCCGATCCCGTCCCGCGCCCACCACTCGAAGAGCCGAGCGGCGACCGCGAGGTCCTTGGAGGGCTCGCCCGGCGCCAGCACGTAGCGGCGCACGTCGTACCCCGCGGCGCGGAGGCTTCGCTCCACGCGCGCGGCGTAGAGCCGCGCCACGGTCCGGTCGGTCACGAGCGCGACGGTGGCGCCCGGCGCGAGGGAGATGTCGCGCCGAAGCCGCGCGCCGATTCGGTCGAGGAGGCCCCGCTCCACGCGGACGGCGTAGCGCGCGGGACGTCCGGGGATTCTCACCGGAATCGTCGACATGAAAGCCTCGCTCTGGCAGGGACCGCGTTCGGGGCCGGGCTCATTCGCGGCGCGACGGCTCCGCGGTCTCGGCGATGGCGTGCAGTTCTCTCAGGTACGGAAGTTTCGGCCTGCCGGGCGCGAAGACGGTGAGATCGATCCGGAGCCGCATCGTGCCGCGCGTGACTTCATAGTACCGGAAGGGGCCGGCCGCGCTCACGGCGGCGTCCTCCCATCGCCCATGCAGCTGGCGCGTCGCCCCCGCCATGACGTCGGGCGAGAGGAGCGGCTCGCTGACGTCGAGCGTCCGCTCGTCGGGCCGGAAGCGGATCGCCAGCGCCGCTCGGGCGTGGCGCGCGTCGGCATCGGGAGGACCGGTCGCGACGGCGAGGCGAAGGAGCCGCGCGGGCGGACCCTCCTCCAGGAGGAGCGCGGCGCGCCCCTCCCGGTCGAGACGGAGCTTCATCCCCCGCGGCACCCTCATGTCGATGCCGAGTCCCTCGGCCAGTTCGCGCTCCGCGCGCTCGTCGCGCGGCATGGAGCGTATCCGCTCGCGCACTCCGGCGAACGTGGCGCGGTCCAGCGCCTGGAAGAGGCGATTCTGCTCGGCCGCCACGGCGGGAATCCACGCTTCGCGCGTTTCGGTCCAGACGATGCCGGCGGCCTGGCCGCGGAGCCAGAGATCGGGTGTGAAGAGGAAGGGCGCCTTCGGGCCGCTCCCCGATTTCGACGCGTCCCCCGCTTCGCCACGGAGCATGGCGTGGAGCCGGCGCGCCGGTCCCGGCACGTCCTTCGCGCCTCCGTAGCCCACCACGATGACGTTCCGGGCGCGGTAGCCGCTCGCGTCGGCGGGCGTGACGACGCGGAGCACGTAGGCCTTCTCGTCGTCGATGCGGATGGCCGTTCGTTCCACGATGGCGCGGAGGAGGAGAATCTCGGGGGCGTCGGAGGGAAGCGTGGTGATCACGGTCAGTTCGCGGCTCGATCCCTCCGCGAAGGGCCGTCCGCCGCACGACACGGTGAAGACGAGGAAGAGAGTGGGAAGCCAGGAGCGCATGGCGGCCGCAGGCTACCACACGGCCGGAGGGGGGACTAGCGGCGCGGCGTTTCGATGCGCGGCGTTTCGAGCGCCTTCAGGCGCTCCTCGAGCCGGCGCGATTCGTTGCGGAGCCGGTCGATGTTCTCGCGCAGGGCGCGAATCTCGGCCTCGCGCGGCGCGCGGCCGGCGGCGGCCTCGGCGGACGCCGTTTCGAGCGTGGCGACGATCGGGTGGATCTCGGCGTCGCGGAGAATCGTGAGCGAGACCTCGTCCCCCGGCCGCATGCCGCGGACGATCGCCGTGATCTCCTCCGAAGTTCGCATCTCCTGGCCCTCGATGGCGAGGATTCGGTCCCCGACGCGGATCCCCGCCGTTTCCGCGGGACTCCCCGGCGCGACCTTCATCACGCGCACACCGAGCGTGTCGGCGGGATCGACCCGCAGGCCGACGCCGAGAAACGCCTGGCGAACGGCGCCGTGCGCGGCCAGATCGGCGGCGATTCGGTCGACCTGGTCCACCGGGAGCGCCAGGAGGACGCTGTTCGGCTGCGGCCCCGCCTCGTCCAGGCTTGTCCGCCCGCGCGGGGTTTCCGCTCCCGGCGGTGGAGCCGGCGCGGCGCGCCCGACGACCACGGCCACCCAGTCGCCGTCCTCGTTCAGCACGGCGGCGCCGGTGGCGCCGAGGTAGCTCGGCGCGTCGATCTCCACGATGTCGCCGGTGAAGGGGAAATCGATCCGCTCGCCGCGTCCCGCCACGCGGCCCAGGGCCGCCTGCGGACGCGTGATGGAGACGTTGGAGATCACGGCGACCCACGAACCGACCGCGAGCGACCGAGGCGCGGCGCGGCGCAGCGGCACCAGGTCGGCGCCGGCGACTTCGAAGAGGGCGAGGTTCGACTTCCGGTCGACGCCGAGAAGGCGCGCCTCGCGCTCCACGCCCTTCCCCAGGAGGACGCCCAGCGTCCCTCCGGGGAGCACCATGCTGGCGGTGGTGATGAGGCGGTTCTCGGAGGCGACCACGGCCGTCCCGATGAGCCGCTTCAGCTTGTGGCCGGGGCGCGGGGGGCCGTACCGCATCGGGTAGCCGAGGACCGTCACGACGCTCCGATTCGCGGCGTCCACACCGTTCAGGATTCCGGCGTCCTCGTCGGGGATCGGCTTCGGCTCGTCGATGGCGCGCGCGGAGGGCGCGGCGCCCAGCAGGAGGGCGGCCAGGAAGAACGCCGCGGCGCGGCGGGCCGGGAGGAGCACGCCGCGCTCGGGGAGGATGCGGCTAGAACTCGATGTACACGCCATCGGAGCCCTTGTCCGTGACGGGTACGAGCGACGACTGCTGCGGATCGGAAACGACCCCGCCGCGCTGCAGGAAGAACTGGTCGGTCACGTACTCGTCCACGAATTGCGCGTCGGGATTCGGAAGCGCGGAGTCGATCTCGGCGCGATTCGTCGGAATGACGCGGTCGGCGATCTCGACGATGCCGTTGGCGTCGCCCCGGCGCGGCGCGGTCGCGCGCGCCCCGACAGGAACGGCGCTCGCGAGCGTCGTGGCGGGCGGCGTGACCGTCGGCGTTTCATCCGCAGCGGAGAGAGCCGGAGCGGTCGGGGACGCGGTGGCCGGAACCCCCGGGTCAGCGCCCGTGGAGCGCTCGGCCACGACCGGCGCCTTCGTCTCGTCCGTCCGCGGCGCGCCCTGGATGAGAACGACCGCCAGGAAGACCGCGCAGGCGCTCGCGCCGACGAGGAAGACGGGGCGGAGACGCTCGGGGGCGAGGAATCCGTGCAGCCACTCGATCACGGTCGGGCGCATCGCCTCGCCGGAACGAATGCGATCCATCAGATCGTCCTCGAAATGGGGGCCCGTCTCGACGACCGAGGCCGTCACGGCTCCGTTGACGAGCGCCATGGCGCCCTTCAGCTCGCGGACCGATTGCGAGCAGCGGCGGCATCCGAGCAGGTGCGATTCGAAATGGCGTCTCTCGGCCTGAGTCAGTTCATCGTCGAGAAAGGCGGAGAAGAGAGATTCCGCGGACCGGCAGTTCATACGTCCTCCAGGGTCAGGAAAGGCCGGAGCCGCTCCTTCAGCATCAGCCGCGCGCGATTGATGCGCGAACGCACCGTCCCGCCGGGGATGCCGAGAATCTGCCCCACCTCTTCGTAGCTCATTCCCTCGACGTCCCGGAGCACCACCGCCTCGCGGTAGCGAGGGGGAAGTTTGCGGAGCGCTTCGGAGACCTTTTCCCGTATTTCCGCGCGGGCGAGGTCTTCGTCGGGGAGGGGACTCGTATCCGGAAACGGCAGCCCCTGTCCCCCGGTTTCTTCCTCGAGGGCGTCGAGACTGAAGGTCCCCTTGTGGCGGACCCGGCTCCGGATTTCGTTCTTCGTCAGATTGACGGCGATCGTGAAGATCCAGGTCGAGAACTTGCCGCTCTTGCGGTAGCGCTCCCGGTTGCGGAAGACGCGCAGGAACACTTCCTGCGAGATCTCCTCCGCGCGATCGCGATCGTTGATGAACCGCGAGACGAGATTCATGATCCGGCCGCGGTACCGCTTCACGAGCGCGCGGAAGGCGATCTCGGAGCCCGTGGCACAGCGCTCCATGACGTCTTCGTCGCTCAGCTCGGCCAGGCTATCGAGCCGTTTCAATCGGACAAGCTCCAGTGGCACGTCGTCGTCCTCCGGGTTCACGTTCTGTTACCCCGGGGCTCGGGCCGGGTTCCTGGAATCGAGGGAGTTGGGCCGGCCCGAAACGGGGCCGGCTGGCGCGCCGGAAGCAGGCCGGGGCGCGAAGAGTCTACCGGCCCTGGCCCTGGAAGAGAGAGAGCCCGGAGGCGCTGTTCCGGACCCGGATGGCCCGGGCCTTGGCGGTGGCCTCCTTCGCCTCGGAGTCGAGGCGGAGGCTCCGGCAGACGTCGGCCAGGACGGTATTGGCGTCCAGCGACGTCTCGGGGCATTCGACGGCCCGGCGCAGGAAGTCCCGCGCCAATTCCAGCTGCCCCCACTGATGGCGGAGCCTGCCAAGCATCAGCAAGGCCTTGCCGTTCTTGGGGTTGAGCTGGACGGCCCGTTCCAGCTGTGGGACCGCCCGGTCGGGCTTTCCACGCGCCAGATCGGTCGCGGCGAGGAAGGTGAGGCATTCCGAGGTTTCTCCTCCGAGGTCGCGAAGCCTCTCGAAGGCCCACTGCGCGAGGAGTCGGTCCCCCATCGTGGAAGCCGCCGAGCCGAGCTCCTGGTAGAGCGAGGCGCTGGCGATTCCGCGGGAGGCGCTGTCCCGGATCAGGGCCACCGACTCGTCCGGGTGGCCGAGAAGAGCGTAGCACAGGCTGGCGGCCAGGACCTGCCGGGGAGTCTCGAATCCGTACGACCGGGCCGACTCGAGGAGGCTGATACCCTGCCGCGCGTCGCCCTTCCGGATTTCCAGGTAGGCGACGACCAGCGATTCCTCGCGCGAGATGCCCATCGCCGGGAGGAGCCGGCGATACTGCGTCAGGGCCTCGGCCTCATCCCCCAGGGAAACGGCCGCCCGGGCCCGGAGCGCGGTCGCCCTCGGGTCGGATACCGGTTTCACCAGGGCGACGGCGTCCTGGTTCTCCCCCGCCTGGAAGAGCTGACGGGCCGCCTCGATCCGGAGATCCCCCTCGGAGAACCCCTTCGCCGCCGCCCAGCGAACGAGCTGCCGGAACTCGTCTTCCTTCCCCTGTCTGAAGAGGAAGGCGCCATAGGCCGCCACGTCGGCGGTCCGCGTCTCCGGAAGGAGGGCGAGCGAGCGGAGAAGGGTTTCCTCGAGGGCGGGGTCGCCGGTGCGCCGGGCGAGCGTGACGCCCAGGGTCAGGACGCGCGCGTCCTCCGGCCTGAGCTCGAGGGCCAGCTGAAGGGCCTGCTTCGCTTCCTCCAGCCGGCCGT
>ERZ1292630.1339-Hain-H41-02um-R3-1339-length-24259-cov-7_pt1 | contig 24259 bp, 1 predicted proteins | sample MGYA00564408_ERZ1292630 | MGnify/ENA primary metagenome ERZ1292630 (study PRJEB36523, sample SAMEA6512641) | groundwater metagenome | collected 2019-01-08 | study: AquaDiva: Metagenomics assemblies of 32 groundwater samples
CGCCCGTGTACACCAGGCGCTGGAAACTGGCACTCTGGCCGGGGTGGCTCGCAGCTCGGACAGTCCTTCCAGCAAGATGTAGGAACCGCCACTCAATGGGCAGCCTGCCCTCAAGGCTACGCCATGATCGGCTTCTGCGCGGTGCCACGCTCTAGTGTGGGTCACGCGCCGTGCAACGGTGGGCAAGCCATGGCCATAGCGTGCGCCCGTGTACACCAGGCGCTGGAAACTGGCACTCTGGCCGGGGTGGCTCGCAGCCTGACAGTCGACCCTTCCGTCTCATACGCTCAAAGCTGGACGTCGTTTACGGTACGGCCATCGTCGTATGATCTCTCCCAGATCGCCCCAGCGGTCCTCAGCGTTCGGTGGGACTTGCTCATGCTGAACACGCGTGCCTTTTCCTACATTGGTGCTGTAGGCTATGACCCGACTCTCGCCGCGCCGCTACCTGGAACGACCCAAGCTCTCGGGTACTCGGGACCGCTGCTCCCTCCGAAAGTTTTCTGGATGGAAACCGATCCTTCATCCAGCATTTTCTTCCACGGCCTCGTTTTCGCTTTCGAGGATCGATTGTTCGCACGCGAGAACGGAAACGGCTACTGGCACACGTGCGGCGCGTCATCCCCGGGTGCCAATTTTAATCCCGCCCAAGACACCTGCATGTTGGCGTCGCTGAAAGGAGTGCGGCACCTCGCGTACCACCAGAGCATGGACAGCTACATGATCGCCGTGGACGCCGCGATTCTCAACGCGACGTACCACTTCCATAGTTTGCCGGGGCCTTCGACGACCTGGGTAGGGAGCGGGGCGAAACTCACAGTGTACTATGGCGATCCGCAGGCCGGCACGATCATTCCTGCCCTGGGTCATCGAACGGTACAAGCGCGCGGTCAGCCCGAAACGATGGTCTATCGCCCCTCCTTCACGTCTGCCAACGGCACCGCGTTCGGCCCCGCGCTGTACTTTGTCGACTCGGCTGCCGTCAGTATCAGCAGCATCGACACGGCGACCGAAGAAGTAAAGCATCTTCTCACGTCCATGTTCGCCGGCCCTTGGCCCAACGACATGGCTTGCCAAAGCAAGTGCACGTCGATCACCACTGTGTGGAACAACAAGCCGCCATCGTCCCTGGCAGTCGATGCCAAGACGCAACCAAGCAACCCGATGCTCTACTTCACGCATCCCGACTACTCCTGCATCTTCGTGTTCAGCGTCGTGTATGCGATGGTCTGGAAGGCGGCTGGTCACAATTGCGCGGCTCAGCGAACCAATGCTCCTGAAACCTTGTCCATCACGCAGGTCGCCGATATCCACCAGTTCGTGATGCATTCGCCCAGGCATCTCGTGTTCTCCGAGCGTGACTTGTCGTTGTATGTCTACGACCCTGCGATGTCGATGATCGCGGTGATGACCATTCCCCCCGTCGGCAACGACCGCACGCCACCCGGCCAGCCGATGAACGCGGCGCCCCCACCGGCGATGACGATGCCGCCGACGGGCGTTCACATGAACCCCCTCACGACGCCGACCTATACGTGCTTGATTTCACAAGGCTGGACGGGGCCACTCCCAACGTCGCTGCCGTTGATGGCCGACCCCTGGTTTCTTTCGACCCTCCGCAGCGCCGACGTCAACATGGCGTCGCAGCCCTTCATCAACTCGCTCTGCATGTCGTGGGACGCGAAGCGGTGCGGCCAGTTATGCACTCAAAAGACGGACTCCACGGCGCAAAGCCCACTCGCCGTGATGTTTGCGAACGTTGTGGTAAAGTCCAATTTTGGGGACGATCGTCTGTTCGAAACGCTAATCTTTTCCGTCAGTGCGGCATCCCAAGGCGGCAACGCCATCGAATGCCCACCTGGGACGGCCATCGTCAGCTTCAACTTCTCGCACTTCGAGTGCGCGAGGAGTGCGACCCACATCATTTCCGTCGAGGAGTGTCAGTGGATGTCGGCTCAGCAAAACGAGATGATCAAGTCGTGTCCTACTTGGATCGGTTCCATGAACCCGTTCCCACTTGCTTCCGTCGTAACCGGCATTTGCTCAGCCATGGCGGGATGCCGACCTACCAACATGACCCAGAATCCCCAGTTCTGGGGCAGCGGCAACCCCACGACGGCATCGTTTCACGTCAAGTGCTGCAACGTCCGCGATCAGCCCAGGATCTCACCGGACGGATTCGCGTCCGGTGCCCCCTACAAGACGGCGCTCCACCTTTCCGCGCCATGCAACGCGCACCAAGCGGTCGTTGGGATTCGCTACACGGCGGCCGTGACGTGGAGCCACATTTGCCACGGTTCCTTCGACACGGAGCTCTCGATGACGCAAGGTACGTTAAACAACGCATTCGCCATCTCACTGACCGGCACGTCCTGCACTCACGGCCTGAAGTGCCCTGGCCAGTCGCTCTTGATTCGGCCGTGCGGTCCGGGAGGGTCGGGTCAGCAGATGTGCTCGAATGCGACCTTTTCCGTCACCATCGACCGCACCAGTTGCGTCAGCTTGACGGAAACGTTGACGACGATTGGTGACACCATCGCATGTCCCGTCGGGTACTACGCCGTCGGCGGCGCCTTTGGAGCCACGAATGTGGAGGGCGGCAATGCGTATCTGAGCTGTTGTCCGGTCGAGATGCCGCGCCTTCATCAAGTGACGGACGTCGACCCCGTGAGCACCGGCATCATCCTGCAGGATCGACCGGCGGCCACGGTCGCGCTCCCCGCCACCACATCGGCGTTCCCTCCCCTACTTCGGCCAGTGGCGTTCAACGCCGCGTCACGGCAGCTGTACTTTGGTCCGGTTGCGGCGGCGACTCACACAAACGTGGTGGAAGAGTCCTGCGTGTACGAGTGGAGCGACCTCTACGATGCATCTGTCTGCTCGTCGTCGGACGTGGCGGTGCAGATATCGGGAAGTGCCAACACGACTTTCGTGCATTTCATCGAGGACCACCTGCTCGTGGGCGCCTACACAGGGGGCGGGGGGAACTTCAAAATAAAGAGTCGCAAAGCCGATGCGAATCAAGGAGACCCACTCGCCGCGACGCCGCTGCTTGACGTTTCGTCCATCGGAAATCCAAATGCGCCACCGGCGGCACTGACGGCTTTTCCGGCGTCAGTGAAGTCGACCACAGTGTCGGGCAACACCCTTTTTTTCGCCACGTTTGAGTGTATTTGGTCCATGGATGTGTTTCCCGGGGCGGCGTCCTTCCGGCACTCGTTCTTAGTCGGCTGCAACTGGGGCGCGGGCGGAAGGTGGCCGGGAGGCGACGGTAATCCGGGCAATCCTGGCCTTTCCAGCAACGCAGATAACATGGAGATCCCAGGAGCGGGAGCAGTCGCGATGGCCGTCTCATACCAGTATCCATTCTCGTCGACTCTCAGCGGCATCCCATCACGGCAGCGGAACGCGACGAATCGACTAATCGACGAAACGTTCGCCCAAGGTGATTACTTGCGGGAAGAAAAGCTTCGCGTTCTCTACTTTGCGTGCGAAAACGAGCGCCTTTACAAGCATTTCTTCGACCCCATGTCTGGCGCGTGGAAGGTTGAACACATGGGAGGAAAGGATGGCTCTTCAGCGACCATCACCGCCTCCACGTTTCTCTTGTCACCAGGGTCGTTCGAAAATCCGCTGTCGTGGGCCGGCCCCCCGCCAGCGTTTTTCCGCAACGTGGCGTCGATGGCCGCGCATCCGTACCGCTTCGGCGTGGTGTATTACACGTTGGCGGACGTTCTCGGCATTGTCCTCGTGTTCCATGACAAGGGCGCCGTCAGTGAGATACGTCGACTTAACGTCGTCTCGTCCGAGTCCGGCAGCACGATTTCCACGTTCAGTGAGATGCTCGGCGTGTTCGCGACGTCCAGTCACCTCTTGGTTCAACACGAGTACGCATCAAACAGGCGTCTGGCCGCGATTCCCCTGACGTTTACTCCGCAATTTTCAGAGGCATCCAAGTTCGTGCGTAGCCGGTACCCGCTTTCTGGCGCCACCATCAGGAGGGAAGGGCAGGCAGGAATGCACAAGGACGGGTGGATCTGCGCGAAACCCGCCACGCCTGCGCAGTGCGTTCACAAAGGGGTTGGTGGGGTGTTGCTGCCCGGAATCGCGAGGGGCGTTCAGCTGTCGCCAAATGGGATCGGGCGATGCCAGCGCCCCCTGCTGCCATTCTCACGAGCTGGCTCCAAGTACAGCGCCGCGATTCTGTGCCGCGACCTGGCCACCGCCAACTACACCCTTGGCAACCCACAACCTCCCATCAACGACCAAAGCTACTGTGTGTCACCAAGCAGTGCTCAAACGTACACGTGCCCTCCCTATTCTGGCACGGGTGGGGCCTACTATCCGACGGCCGTGGCCAGCGTCGCCATGGGAGGTGCGGCACCATGCACATCCGACCAGGTACTCGTTGTGTGCCGCGCGATTGCGGGAGCCGGGGCGATGCCGCAGTTCAAACCCGACCTTGAAGTGCGCACATTTATCGTTTCCGGAAATGCCGTGGGAATGGTCGATTGCGGCAACGTTGCCGTCCTCGTTGGATTAGGGATCGCTCCTGGAAATCTCACGACCGTTACCGGCGTGTGCCGACCACTGCTGGGCGGTCTTTGGAGCGGCTCATCGCTGCAACTGAAGTCGGCGCAGAGCTCGAACGGGGCCTCCTCGTGGTGCACGCCGGCGCGTTGGGTTTACAGCAAGTACACGACCGCGCTGCCAAGTTACGACGGGGCGTCGATGGAGTGTCCGCAGTCGACCGCCGCTCTCGGCTTCGCCAACGACCACTCCGGCGACCAGTCTTCTCGCATGTTTTGCGGAGGCAACTTTCAGATCGATTACACGTCTTATCGGGATTTGTCGTACATCGGCGCTCAATGCATGGCCGACGAAGTCGTCACGTTCATCGGTATGGCCGGCTTTTCCAACGGTGGTTTGCTTCGGTGCCGCAAACTGCTTGTTGGCAGGCGAAACGGCTATTTTCCGGCTGTGATTCCCGAGGTTTTCGACGTGTCGCCGCTAGAGAGGATTTCGCTGACGTGTCCAGTTGGCTACGCCATTTATGAGATTCGCGGAGGATTCCACGGTGCCGTCTCTGTCGGCTGCGCGGCGTACGACCTGCCCACGGAGTCTCACGTCCCGTGCCCACCGTTCTACCTCGAGGATATCGGTTGGGGAAGATCGGATCTGAACTTCAACATGTTCGAGATGCGAGCTCAGGAGCGGACGAGTATTTACGCGCTGAAATCCAATGATGTGGTGGCCATGACGCAAACGGCGCTTCCAGGCCAAAACATCGTGCTGTTGCTGACGCAACAAGGCACGGGAGGCCTCATGGAGGTTCAGTACGCCGACTTGAGCGCGGAAACGATGACAAACAATGCCATCCCGGTGCAGCGCGTGGCCGGTAGCGACCCGTGGACGGACGCGCCCAGCGGCACGTATGCGTCGACGACGATAACCGCAGACGCCACGACCAACTTTCCTTCGGCAGCGTGCACCGCATTATTTCCGTCGTCCACCGCGGCGGGCAGCCCCACTCCGTTTCTTGGGTCACAAATGCGCACGTTCTGCCTCATTCAGGGAAGCAGTCAACAGACCATTTACGATCTATGGATTCGACGGCCCTACACCTTTGACGCGTCGCTCACGAACGCGAATGGAAAGGTCCATGTGAACCCAACTGCGGTCTCTCTACCGGGTGGCGCAACGTCTGCGCTCGCCATTGCGGTGCGCCGGTGGTTCCCTTCCCCATTCACGACGTCCGTCGACGTCTACGTCGCCTACAATACGGGCCGCATTCACTACTACGAGGGAATGGACTCACTGTCGGCCCAGACCCTTCTCGGCCCGTTGAACGCAGGCGCGACGTCGCCGTGGACGATCAAGGCCAGCCCGGCTGACGTCAGCACGGTCGGTATCATCTACCTCATCACAAGCATGCTATTTACCACAAGCGGCCGCTTCATGTACATTGTGTCGTCGAGTGCCAGCGCGATGGGCGTTTACCGCGTCGACTTCGGTGTGTCGCCGGTCACGTTCAAGCTCTGCATTGGAGCGGCGGGCTCGACGAACGTCGATCCTTACGGAAGCCCCTCTGCGCAAAATGTGTGGGTGAACGCCGTGCAAGACGTTCCCGCCCACGGGGCATACGACATCGTTACTTGGAATGCCGTCCACCAGTCTCTGTTCGTGGTGACGTCGGCGAGCGCCGGAATCGAAATTCAACTTTTGCAGTACCGCATCGACGACGAGCAAGCCGGGGTGTTCAGTGTCCGTGGCCTCTCTGGAGACGTCGGCACGGTAGGGGCTCCCGGGGGTCGAGCCTTTGGCAAAGATGCCTTCGTTCCAGCCACGTCCACTCTGCTGGCGTCCACCGCGTGCAAGCCGCGCGCAGTGGCTGTCCTCGACAATGGCCACATTTGGCTGCGGTACGGAAGATCTTGCGCAGAGCCCCATGGTCCGTTCAAGCGCATTGTGCTGCCCGACGAGCCGGTGTTCGGCCCACCCTCCATGTTCGACAACGTACCGTTCGCGACCAGCGTGAAGCAGATGGAAGCTATCTGGCCGTGGAATAAGCCCCGACTCCACTATCGCGAGCAACGGAGCACGCCCATGATGACAGCTGCAATGGTGACCCGCTTCACCTTGTCCCTGTGCCCCACCGAGGCGAAAACGGTGGACTGCCGCTTCCAAGCCAACAACGAGCAACACCTAAGCAGCCGTGGCCGGACCACCATCGTCACGGGTGTCGACCTCAGCCGGCGCTGCCCTGGCCCGCTTGGCGCTCCGCCGCTGCTGTGCTCCACGAGAAGCCAAGACAACGCCCAATACCTCGTGGAAGACGTGGTGATGTGGCCGCCGATGTCGACGGCGGTAAATGCGTTTGAGAGGTCGGTGTGTTATGCAGGCACCAACTTTGGCTCCATGACCAATGTGTTTCGGTGCGACCCAATGTTTGCCCTCAACGGGTACACCGCCAACGCGTCCCATATCTGCCTGTCCTGCCTAGCGATGAAGGCTGTCGGGGAAGGCAAACGGATGGATGAGTTCTTTGGCACCGAAAGCGGCGGTCAGGTCTTCAACGGCGTGTCAACCACGCGTCTGTGGTCCGACGCGGTCAACGAGTTTGCAGCCCCGTTGTCATGTTTCGGCCCTGTGTCTGCATTTTCCGGCACGAGTCCGACCTCGGTGGTGAACCTGCCTCCCATGAGCAGCCTCGCCACGCCGCTTCGTTTCCTTGCTTGCGCCGACCACGCGTCACTGGACGCGTTTTTCGTCGTTCAGACGCTGGTGCCAACAGACAACAACGTGATGGGACCAACATCGATGCACATGATGAACTGTAATTCGGGCGGCTCCATCGTGGGGTTCTGCTACGGGACACGAGCTCGATGCGACCCGACCAGTGCCCTGGAAAGGACCGTGACGATCGGAGAGCAAGGCAACGCACCCTTTTGGCAGTTTTACACAAGCTGCCGCGCCTACTCGCTTCCGCGCATTCGTGCGCCGTACAAGGTGACCAAATGCGAGCTGAGCCCAATCTGTCCCACGAACTATGTCGTCGTCCAGGCGCAGTGGAGCCAGTATGGGTGCGTTGTGTTGGTGTGCCAGCCGATCGCGCCGCCGCGCACAGCCGCTGGTCAGGCAACCACCACCAGCGCGCTCGGACAGTGCGTACAGGTGCGAAGCCCGTGGCCGACTGTGACCTGCCCAGAGGGGTATTTCCCCGTCGGTCTTTGTGTCTCCTGGCCGGAGGCGCGGTGCCCATACAACCGGCACGAGGGGCTGCGATGCTGCCGGCTACTGTCCCGTCACGCCGGGGACAACGCGCTCATGCCATTTTTCAACGGGCAGCTGTCGCTCACTTCCACGCGGTTCATGGGCAGCCACAAGGAAAGCTGGTCCCCGCTATGGACGGGAGGCAAGGAAACCAACCTGGACTTCACGGGGCTTGCAGATTGGGCGACCCAGCGCCAGGATCCAAGTCGGGTGCTACGTGCCCCCGGGGCCATCACCGAGGCACCCTACCTGTACCAAGGCGCCGACGCCAACGCTCCATTCGTCATCGTCGGGGTCGATGGCAGCTCCGCACCCCTCACGTTCCCTAACTGCCAAGCCACCATTCCCACCAACCTCACGCACGCTGCGTTTTTCGAGGTTGCGACAAACGTTTGGAAACTCATCGTGATTCCCGATTCGGGAGCCGCCCCAGCGGGCTACACTGGAGCCGCCGCGGCCATGGTGATCGCTATTGACTGGCCCATTGTCGTGTTGCCTCCGAGCGGCAGCGCCGCGACGACCCCTGTGTATACCGGCAACTATTTTGCGCTCGTAAACGGCGCGTCCTGTCAAGTCGTGAGCTTCGTGTCAAACCTTCTGCAGCCCTCCATGGTGACCGCGGCGGGCACACCGGTGGCGCCGCGCTTCGTGCAGTCATCGTTTCAACGGGACTACAGCAGTCTTTTCGTCGCTGATCCCGGGGCGTCCGTGGTGTGGCAGCTGATGTTCAACGCAGGACCCATGTCATTCAGTACGACGCCACAGGGGTCCTCGAACTCTCCATTCATACCGTTCATCGGTGTCCCGGGATCGTCAGGACCGTGGTTTTCAGGGGGAGCGCGGTCCAGTCCGTACGCGAGATTGCTCGAGCCTCGTGCCGTCGCGGTGTCGACCGCTGCATTCGCCACGATGGTCATCGCACAAGGAACACGGTTGTACACCGTGGACCTCAGGCGCAACGTCCTTGGCCCTGCCTTCCGTCAGGAAATGGCGAGCCGAACGTTCTTTCCACCGCCCGAGTACACGCGAACGTGGGACATCGTATGGGATCCCAACGATATGCTGTTTATCGTCGCTTTTGGCCGGCAAGGAGAGTACCCGTACATGGCTCCCATCGGCCGCATCGTGCGCTTCAGTCCGTTTTCGCCCATCGCCGGTGAATGGGACCTCTCGGGCAATAGCCCGCTGTTCGATTCGTTTGTGACATCATTGATGCCGTCAAGTTCCTTCTCGCCGTTTATCGACAACATCGCCGAGGACCCGCAAGCGTTGAAGGGCACCATGGTCGCCACGTCCCTCTCGATCCACACCTGCGCGTACTCAGGGGTGACGACGTTGCACGCCACGGACACGTTCGCGAAAACAGCGTACAAAATACAGTTGAGCAGCGCGGTAGCCGACCCGCAGACGATCGCCGCCACGGGTGGCTGGCAGGCTGCCTCTAGCCTGTTGAGCACGTTCGATTTTTCTGTGGCAGCCGACATCGGCTACAACAGTTACTTTGTGGCCGGTTCCGGCCTTATTCTGTCGCTCGCGGGCATGTCGTCGACCGAAATCGGCTTTATCGTTAGCCTTCGAAGGACGGGTTCCGGCCCTTTGGTCGCCACGGACGCACTGATCAACGCGACGTGGTCGGTCACCTGGTCCGTACCCAACCTTGGGTGGTTCTCCGCCTATCACGTGTTTCTTGGCCGTGGCCAGCGCAAGGTGCGCGAAAAGCAACTCCACAAGCGGATACTCAACTTTTACGACGCGCGCAACTCGGTAGCCGCCTCCATGGGCACTGCGTGTCTCGTCTTGGGCGGTGTCTCGGTTCGGTGTATACCTCTGGGGCTGGACATCCGGGGAAGCAACGCGCCGACTCCCATGTCGTCAACGTGGTACCTCACGTGGAAATCGGTGCTGCCGCGCGGGGGATATCTCTGCGGCCGCGCCATTTCCCCCCCTCTGAAGTTTTCAACGTGCCGAGACGGCGGATGCGGGGAGTCCGTGGATCGTTTCCACATTCCAACACAACCAGCGGCGATCCTCCGGGCCGGATCGGGAGGCCCCATTGTCGCCACGACCACCGTGAGCGACAACGGCGACTTCGTTTTCGACTTCATGAACGGCGCGTGCGGCGACTTTAACGTGAATCCCTCCGACGTGGCTCCTGGCAGTCTGTTGGTGTCGAATTACGTAACGGGCGTCTTCGGCGCGAATTACATGTTCAACATGGGAACCGCCCTGGGCAAAGCGTCGGTGACGGACCGGTGCAATGCAGGGTACGGCACCTTATGCCAACGGAGCGACTCGCCCCCCATGGCGATCCTCGCCCGTGCCTGCGATGTGAGGGAACCACTCGGCGCCTCCCCCAACACGCTTCATTCCATGTCGTTTGACATTTTCGGGACGGAAAGAGCCATTCCGGTGGGTCCGAAGGCGCGACGCGCCACCTTCACGTTCTGGGGCCCGGGCGTGCGCCAGCTTGTCACCCTGTCCGGCGACCGTGGGTGCCGACTTCGTGTGTTCTGGGACCAGCCAGGGCGTGCCTTCGACTTCAGTTTTTCAAATTTCGTGCCCATGCCGGGAACCCCTGCCCAGGAAGACATCATCAACTGCCTCGTACCAGGTTTCACCGTGCCAAATTTTGGTAACGAGACGAGCTTTCCCTTCGTGCCGGCGGACCTCGTGATTCAATGCATCGACGATGCGCACGGCGGCGCCATCGTCGCGGAGGCCCGATCGTACACACCCGTGCCGCCTTCGGATGTCACGAGGCAACGACTTCGCGTCCAAGGCAAGCGGTACTACCAAATTCCGACGGGCGCCGGCAATCCAACCTACGATACCACCGAGAAGATGTTCAACTTCGCGCCGTTGCGCTTCTCCTACGAGGAGCTGTTCCCGTCTGGGGCGGAGCCCAGTCCCGCGCGGGTCCTCAGCTTCCACAATGCGACGTGGCGAATCCGACATGCGACGTTGAAGCCGTCACCCAGTCGGTTGCTGATTACCGGGGCGGCAAAGAACGGATCTGCGTGGCAGGGATTCTCGACCAACGACATGCCTGGATTGTCGCCCCTCCAAGTAGGCATATTCGGTCAGACAGCAGTGTCCCTCACGATCGATGAGATGCAAGCGGTCGTGGAACGGCTGCAGCTTCGCAACCGCACGGTGCTGCCCTGGAAGCTCACGTTCGATCGGAACGCTCTGTGTGACCAAGTGTTCCTCACCTCCCTGCGGTCCACCGGCTGCCGACAGCAGACGATGTCGAAGTCCGTGGCGCCCGAAATGGCTGCCGTGTTCGGGGCCTCTCCGGATGCCTGGTCGGCTGTCGACGATGTGGGCGGGGGCGCCTACTCCCACCCGTATCGGCTCTGGGGATGCGACGCCAACAGCCCGATAACCTTAACCCTGCGGTCGAAAAATTTTCCGACGTTGCTGCAGGCGTGGATTGAAGTGGATGGCGCAGCGGAACCATGCACGATTACCGGCGCGACGTCATCGGCCATCACGTTGACCTATCAGCTGTCGGCTGCGATGCGGACGCGAACGGACTTTAACCGCTCGCAGGTGCCACAACTGAAAGTGCTCTTCGCAACCGGCCAGCTCCTGCAAACCAAGGTGTACTTGTTCTTCGGCAACTACATGGCACTTCCGAAACCCACGTTCGTCACAGGTTGCCCGCTGAGCGGCTTTCCGAACACAGCCGAGTGCCACAACTGGCAGGCGAACATCACCATTCACGGACGAGACTTTTATCAAATGTACAACGACCTGAACGAAAATGCGACGCTCCGCGATGGCGGCGGCATCTCGTTCTATCACCCGAGCTTCAACGTCCACATCCCGTGCCGCCACCGCCTGTGGGACGCGTCGCCGGAGCGACGATTCGTGCAATGCAATAACGTTGTGGGCTACGGGCAGGGTCTGCAGCTGGTTTTCAAGCCTCGGACGGGCGGAGTGCTGTCGTATCCCCGCATCACCGTGAGCTTCGTTTCCAAGTTGGAGTCTCTTTGTGCGTTTTCCACGCCACTCGGAAGGCTGTGCGGCCACGGGGAGTGCAACCCTGACACCGGCGTCTGCCAGTGTGCCCCCTGGGTGCAAGGCGCCGCCTGCGATGTGTGCGATGCAACGCGCTACGGGTACTACTGCGACGGCATCTGCCCCGGTGGGACCCCCTGCAATGGACACGGCGTGTGCGACGGACGGACCGGCACGGGCACGTGCACGTGTGCCTCCGGGTACGCGGGACCGACGTGTGCCATTGTGTGCCCAGGAGGAGCGTCCAACCCATGCAATCGGCACGGAGTTTGTGATGCCGTGGCCGGCACGTGCCAATGCCATTTCAGTACGACACTGGGTTACTGGGCCACGGCGACTTGTGGCTCCTGCGCGTGGAATGCCAGTGGCGCGGACTGCTTACTTCCTTGTCCCGGCGCCAACTACGGCGGATCAACCGTCTGCTCCACGCATGGCACTTGCGGCAACGGCGCGTGCGCGTGCAGCGGCGGATACTGTGCGTCGGATTGCAGCGTGGCGTCCTGTACCAACTGCGGAGCCGGTTACTGGGGCCCGGCGTGCACGAGCGAGTGCCCCGGTGGTGCCGCCACGCCCTGCCACGGTCACGGGACGTGCGACACTGCTATGACTTCCGGAGCCGGATCATGTACCTGTAGTTCTGGCTATGCGGGCACAGCGTGCGACATCGTCTGCAACGGCGGCGCCGCCACGCCGTGCTCTGGGCACGGCACGTGTAGTCTCGTGGATGGATCCTGCACGTGCGCGGCCTTCTTTGGCACCACCGCATGCGCCGTCGAGTGCCCCGGCGGCGTCGGGAATCCGTGCAACGGGCATGGCACATGCGCCGACGGCGCCGCGCAGCTGGCCACGTGCACTTGCGACAGCGGCTACGCGCTGTCCGGCTGCACGGGCACGTGCCCAGGGGGCGTCGCGACGCCATGCTCCAACCACGGCGTTTGCGATCAAGTCAACGGTGTTTGCAGTTGCCACGCGTCCTTGGCACTCGGCTACTGGGCGGGGGACGCGACCTGCAGTAGCTGCCACAGCGACTGGCGGGGGCCTAACTGCAACCTGCAATGTGCATATAGCTCGCTCAACAGCCAGCAGTGCGGCGGACACGGCACATGTTCTGCCGACATCCGCTGTGTGTGCGACTTCAACGCTGGCAGCGGCTTCTGGGTCGGCTCAAGCTGCGACCAGTGCGCGCCGGGCTACTTCGGTGCCGCGTGCCTGGCGGAGTGCCCAGGAGGGGCTTGCAACAAGTGCTCTGGCCACGGCACGTGCAACGAAGGTGTTTCCGGAACCGGTGCTTGCGCGTGCTCGGCAAGCCCACTGGAAGGGTACTGGACGGGCCTTGCTTGTGACGCTTGTCACGCGTCGTACTACGGGCAGGACTGCAATCTGGCGTGTCCGTTTAGCGTCGCGTGGTCACGCACGTGCGGGAAGGGCAACTGCAGCAACGTGCCTGGGACGGGCGACGGACGGTGCAACTGCTGGCCCGGGTGGTCCATCCCCGCTGGCTCGACCACCTGTGACGCGTGCATCCCATCGCGGTTTGGGCCAAACTGCGATCAAGTATGCCCAGGGGGTGACGTGACGCCCTGCACCGGTCATGGTGTGTGCAGTTCGGGTGTTTCTGGCCTCGGCACGTGCGCCTGCGCCGTCGGCTTCGTGGGCACCTCATGCAACGTCGCGTGCCCCGTCAGCGATGCGACCACCTGTGGCGCGGGCACGTGCCAACCCGACGGGACGTGCGTGTGCCAGGCCGGTTTCCAGCGTGGTGCCACCCTCTCCTGCGATGAGTGCCTTCCCGGTCGCTACGGCCCGAACTGTCTGCCGTGCCCTTTCTGCGCACCCGTCGGCGGAAACTGCAGTGCCGGACGGACGGGGACCGGCCTGTGTGTATGCGATGACTCGCACTACGGCGACCTCTGTCAAAATCAGTGCCAGGTCGACAGCCAAAACCGCATCTGCTCCGGCCACGGCAGCTGCTCGGCCACGGATGGGACGTGCACCTGCCAGGCCACCCCGCTAACTGGCTATTGGACAGGGGCCGCCTGCGATCGGTGCCAGCCGTCATTCGCGGGGACGACCTGCAAGGTTGGCTGCCCGGCGGCCGGCGGCACGCCTTGCGGAGGGCGCGGCACGTGTTTCGACGGAGTGTGCAGCAGCTGCTCACCCCTGGCCGCGGACGCCTACGACATTGTGTGCGGTAGTGCCTGCGAATTGTTCGATGCCGCGTGCGCCAACAACGGATGCCCCGTGGGCCGCTTTGGTGCCCCCGGATGCGCTGGCATCTGCCCGGGGGCGACCGCGACGCCAGGCAGCGTGCCGTGCAGCGGCAAGGGCGCCTGCCTGCCCGACGGCACCTGCGCCTGCCGTCTCGGGTACGGTGGCCGTAGCTGCTCGGGTCAGTGCTCCGTGATTGTCACTGATGGATCACGGCGAGTGTGCAGTGGCCACGGTCGCTGCGGTGAGGCCGGCTGCGAGTGCGTCAGCGGCTACTGGGGCACCGATTGCGCGAGCATCTGCCCGGGCGGCTCCAACCCGTGCTCCGGATATGCCGCCACAGGCAACTGCAACGCCGCGGACGGTTCGTGCACCTGCGTCCTCGGCCGCACCGGCCCATTGTGCGATCTGCAGTGCCCCGGCGGCTCGCTGCCGTGCTCCGATCGCGGTGTGTGCAATCTCGACGCGACCTGCACCTGCAGAGGCAACAGCACCTACGGTTACTGGGGTGGCGCGTTTTGCAATGACTGCGCATCGGGCTTCGCGGGCGATGCCTGCACGCTGACGTGCCCGCGGGGTTCGGGCGTCACTCAGGGCCGCACCTGCATTTGCAACCCTGGCTACGCGGGCCGCTCCTGCAATATTTCATGTCCGCGGGGTGGTCCCGACGGCGACGTCTGCAGCGCAAACGGCATTTGCAGCGATGGCAACACGGGTACCGGAGAGTGCACGTGCGATCCGAATTACTACCACTCTGATTGCAGTGTACTTTGCACCGCGTCCGAATGCACCTCACAATTCGGCTACGTCAACGCTCAGTGTAATGCGAAGAACGGCACGTGCGAGTGCCAGAGCAACGCGCAAGGCCGCTACGCGGGCTCGACTTGCGAAGACTGCCAGACTGGCTTCTGGGGACCGGAATGCACGCTCGCGTGCCCTTGCAACAACAACGGGGACTGCGACCGGAACACCGGCGAGTGCTTCTGTTTCGGGGACGACGTGAAGGGCTTCTGGGCCGGTGACGACTGCTCAGTGTGCCGGGCGGGGTACATCGGCACCACATGCCTCGTCATCAACATTCAAATGTGCAGCGCGTCCGACGCGTCCGGTGCGGCGGCCGTCGAGTTGAAAAAGGCAGGAGGTGCCTACTACCGCGACACAACGGCAAACATGACGTTCCTTGGCGGGTGGCCCCTCGTGGTGCTCAATACTTCCACGTCGCCACCGTCCGAGATCGCAGCCTTGTCTGCTGGCTTTGACTTCGGCGGCCCCGTCGTTCGCATCGCGCCGCGTCCGCTGTCCACCGGGGGTGTCTCCACGCTTGAGCTGGAGGTATTTGCCATGAAGAAAAAGACGACACTCGTCGCTGCGGGGGAGGACAAGGAACAGATTCTGACGCGAACGATTGTCCGCCGGGCACCCACCGCCGCGGACCTCCCGAGCGTATCAGCCAACGACGCGTATTCGGTAGATTTGTCAACCTTGACGGGCCAGCGCAGTGAGCGTCGCTTTGCCACGCTGGCCTCGTCGTATGCATCCATCGTGTCGTCAGCCGCCTACGACAGCACCAAGTCCGTGTTGCTCATGACCACGATGGCCCTTGTCGAGCTGGCCACCGACACCGGCACGCTCGGCACGGCCTACAACTTGCCCATCAACATGACGGCCGCGACGCATGTGACCGTGCAAACCGCCCTGTCCGGTGCCAACGTCGTCATCGTGTCCGGCCAATGCACCAACGGCCAATGGTGCGTCGCGGTGACCCAGCTGCCGTTGGGATCCACGCAGCCCGCGCCTTCCGCGACCGGGGAGGGCTGGGATCTGTTCAACAGTACCTCGGTCAAGGTGCCCCTATGTGACGTGTCGTACCTCAACTTTGACAACGTCGCTGAGCCGCTATGTCGCGCTGCGAAACACTGCGTTGTGGTCACTGTGAAAGCCGCCGATCGCCTCGTTTGCGCGGTTGCGTCCACGAAGGGCGCCATCGTCGTCGCCGTTAGCATGGAGGGATCCCGGTTCCTACGCGCAAGCGCCATCGGCGCCGCCGCCCGTGGAGCCTTCAGCCAGCAGCAAGCGTCCACGTCATTCAATGCGACGGTCAACACCGTTAGCACCGTTAGCAACCAAGGCGTGCTCCTCATCGGATCAGTGTCGGCAGCCTCGTTTTACACATTCACGGCGATCGCGGTCGATCCCGCCATCTCGCTGCTGTACCTCGCGTTCAACGCCCCGAAAGAGCCTTCGTCGGTGTACAAGGTGGACTACACAACGCTGACACCAACAGGCACGTTCGAGTGCAGCTTCGTTGGATCCGATGCCCAAATCGTGAACTCGATGAACGTTATCGCCGACAAGCGGGAGCTGCACCTCGTCATCACGCTGCCTTTCCGTACGGAGGTCCGGGCGGTGTACCTTTTCGGCGTCCGCAGCATCGCGCCGAACGTGGTCGACTCCGTCGGGGGCGTGAACGTCGTTGTCACCGGCGAAGGGTTCGTGCTGCCGACGGCAGCTTCAGGGTCGAGTGACAACGGTACGAACATCTATTGCGTGTTCGGTGACACGGATGACGCCGTTTCGCAAGCCACCCTCACGAGCTCAAGCGAGCTGCGCTGCGTCGCGCCGAAGTCCAATCGCGATTCCAGCAACTGCACCGGACTCTCGTTCAATGTGCAATTTGGTCCCAGACGAACGTCGACAAGCAACGTGGCGATGAGTCGCCCATCGTCCGTTCAGATCACCTCCGCGATCACACAGTACGGTGACGTGAACTTTGCGACCTCATCGCTGGACACTCGCGTGACCATCGTCGGTCTAGGGTTCACCCGATCCGACTTTGCAAAATGCCGGCTGCGGCAAGCCTCCATCAACACGACGACGGCTGCCGCGATGGAGGGCGCAGGGGTGTACACGTTATCGAAAACGGCCGAGTACGTCAACGCGACGGCGGCCGTGTGCGTCGTACCGAGGGGCCATCAGATCACCGTCCCCACGTCGTATATAGAGTATTCTCACGATGGACAGCTGTTCGGGCAGGGCATCGAGTTTGCCGTCGCCGGGGATGCGCAAGACGCGCGGGTCAAAATTGCTAGTGCGAGCGCGGCGGCGGATATCGTCCTGTCAGCCGACACGACGGTGTCCTTCCCGCAGATCGACGTGCATGTCGTGGATCGAAACGGAAATTCGATTTACTGGACGTCCGACGCTCCGGCTGGGACCGGCCCTTTCGCCGCTCGCATTACCACGTGGCAGCCAGCCACAGGCCCAACCGGCGGACCTGCCGCGGCGGACGCGGTGGCGCTAACGTACGGCAACGGCACCGTTCTCACCACCACGACGAAGAAGGGCATCGCGTCGTTTTCGTCCCTCAACGTCATCCTGCCGCGCGAAGGGTACTACAGCGCCACAGTTTCCATATTTTCAGGGTCCCAGAGCTGGGAGGACACGATCCGGTTGCTCATCATGCCGGGCACACCCTTCAAGCTCCAGCCTTCGACGGCTCTCGCCGTGACCACGTGGCTCGTCGGCACCACGAGTCCGACCACCGTTGCCCCTGAAATGGTCGTCGCCGACGCCGCGGGCAACCCGACGCGGCTGGATCTGTCCGTGCTTCCTAAGCAAGTCATCTGCCTGTACCGCACGGCCGACGCCACGGGAAAGGACACCGTCTCCAACGTGACAGCCTCCCTTCGTAGTGACGGTCTGTACAGCTTCCCGCCCCTGCCGCTGCAGGGCCTTTTCGGCCACACCTACACGATGAAATTTGTCGGATTGAACACCGATGGTAACGTGATCGCGGCCGCGGTCAAGAGCTACGAAACGCCCGCCTTGCCGATGACGCGCTGCCCGGGTGCCATCGGGTCGCAGTATGGCAAGGCGGACACCTTCAACTGCGAGCGGTGCCCGGCTCACGGCATTTGCGACGGGAGCACGCTCGTGCTGGTCGAGGACAATTACTGGCGAGCCAACGTCGATGCGTACACTTTCTACAGCTGCGAACCGCCGTACGCCGGCTACAGCTGCGTCGCGGGAAGCTGCCTTCCGGGCTACTACGGGCCCCGATGCGCGCTGTGCCTCCCTCAGTACGGAAGGAATGGCAACTCGTGTCAAAAGTGCCAGCTGACGGCGGAGGATCACGCCCTCAACATCATCCTCATCGTGCTCGTCGCCGTCGCGCTCTTGTTCGTCATCGTGGCGTTGGTCTTCAACTCCGTCAAGCACCCCGACCCGGTTCTCGGTATCGAAGTTCAACAGGACCGCGCGCCTCTGGTGATCAAGATGCTCGCCAATCACCTGCAGCTGAGCGCGAAGCTCACCTCCGCTTTCATGAACATCCCGCCCGTGCTCGAGTCGTTCTTCAACGGCCAGGCCACGGTCGCCACGTTTGACTTCAACTTTGGCTTCCTGAACTGCGAAGTGCAGGCGCGGCCGTACCACACCTTCCTCGGCTACATCTTGATGCCTGTCGTGATCGTCGTGATCGGCAGCGTGTTCATCGTCATCGCGGAGAAACTTCGCCGGTCGAAATCGGACTACGAATTGATGGTCATGCAGGAACGAGCCGAGGAGGCGCGCGACACCGAAGAGCGCCGCCGGGAATTCGCGGGTGTGAATGAGCAGGAAACCGAAGGGCCTTTCAAGGCCGACGACGATCTTTTCGGCACCGCGGGCAATAAGTCGGCCGTTCAAACCTTCGACGCTTTTGCCGAACTTCAGGACGCCATGGACGGCGCGTCGCCAGGGGATCCTAACGCCCCGCACCAGGAAGGTGCCAAGACCAGGGCCGCGGCGGTGCGTCGCAAGAAGAACGTCCACGTCAACGCGCTCAACTTTGCGGACGAAGACGAAGACGATGTCCTTGACCCAGAGACGCTGCTGCAGGACACGGACTTGTACATGGACGCGCAGGGCAAGTGGCGGTCTCGCGCCCACATTCAGTCCACACGTCCCTTCGCCATCCGCGACGTCTTGCTTGTCGGGACGATCATTATCCTGTTCCTCTTCTACCAAACGATCCTTGAGCAGTGCGCAAACATGGTGCGCTGTGAGTCAGTCGACTTCGGCCCCGCGCTGGGCGGCGTCCGCAGCCTGCTGATGGTCGACCGCACACAGGAGTGCTACAAGGGCGAACATATTTTCTACGCGACCCTCGCCTACCTCGTCCTGGTCATCTTCGGCGTTGGATTCCCGCTACTGACGGTGCTCTTGGTCCGGATCGTGGCGCGGTACCGCATGCGCGGTGACCTTCCACGCACGCACTTTCTGTTCCACTTCATGACGGGAGGCTTCCGCCGCAACAAGTACGGCTGGGAGGCCGTCGTGATGGTGCGCAAAGCGACCATGGTGATCATCACGGTCGCCATCAGCGACCTCAAGCTGCGCGTCTACATCGCCATGTGGTCCATGATTGGCTTCCTCGCGCTGCACGGCATCAACCAGCCGTTTGAGGACACGTGGCTATCCCGCTTGGAGCTCATGTCCTTGCTGACGGTCGTGGCGACCCTCAACCTCGGCACGGTGTTTGAGTTCTGGACGCTGGCGGAGAATCCCACCGCGTACTGGACGATTTCCGCCTTCATTTTGGTCATCAACTGCGCGACCGTCCTCGCCTACCTCGGCGTGCTGTTGTACAGCCTCTATCAGAAGCTCGAGACTCTGTACCGCAGTGACACGAAGAAGTACGGTTTGCTGTCGTGCCTGTTCCGGGACGAAGTCCAAGAAGTGACCAAGGCCGCGGAAACGGCCGAGTCCGTCCTTCAAGCAGAAATATCCACCACTCAACAACTGCTGACGGAAATTCAGGACCGCCAAAAAGACGTCGAAATGGCCGTCCACGTATTGCTCGAATCTTACAGCGACAACCCCAACGCGAAGAACGCCGTGGCTGCACTGGAGCGAGCCCGCGCCGCTGCCTTCGCTTCAGCGAGCTGCGGTTCCTACAGTCCCGCTGACCTTGACGACGTTCTCGCTGCCGAGATGCGCGTCGTGCAGGTGCTGAAGACTCTGACCGAGCAAGAAGTCGACTTCCGCGCCGCCATGGCTGCCAAGGAGGATGTGGAGCTGTGAACATCATCGCCCCATTCCACACTCTCCCTCCCTCCATCGATTCTCCAACATCCCCTTCTTCGTTTTTATCCCCTTCTTCTTTATATTTTCTCTCTTGCCCTCCGGAAAACGATGATTTCACTCATCGTGAGTTGAGTTGGTTCAATGCGTGCAGCGGAAGATTTGTCTTTGTCTCGTGTCGCTTCTCTGTTCAGTGTGCCACAACACACAGATCGAAAAAAAAACACCCGACGATGAGCGCCTCGGCGCCGCGGCCCACATCGGCCAGGCCGCTGCCCAGACCAGGCTCCGCGTCGCAAAGGCCGCCATCCGCCGCCGGTGGCCAAGGTTCACCACCAGGTACCACCACCCGTGTCCGATATCGAGGCGATCGCGACGCCCAGGGCCTGCCGCATGGGGAGGGCACTCTCGTCACCGACCGCGTCGTCTACAAAGGGGAGTTCCAACACGGCAAGTTCCACGGAAAGGGCTCCATGAACCGCTTGAATATCACCATGTCGACGCCACAGGTGCCGACCGACGGTTCGGTCGCACCGCCACCCACGCCAACGTTCGAGCTGGTGTGGAGCTACGTCGGCGATTTTGACAACATGAAGCGGCACGGCTACGGGAAGTTGGTGCTAGGGTCGCAGCAAATTAGTGAGCTGTCGTACCCGGAGGCGGAATACCTCCTGCGCGAGGCCGCCGGCCTGGGAAGTGCTTCCGGCCAGCCGGCCCCCGCTTCCTCCTCCTCCTCCTCCCCACCTGCCGATGCGATACCCCAGTCGTACGAAGGGGACTTTCACGCCGATGAGATGCGTGGCTGCGGCACCTGGATCATGGCGACCGGCGTCTACGTCGGGCAGGTCCTCCAAAACCTGCGACAGGGGAAAGGACGCATGCTCTATCCCAACGGCAGCGCGTACACCGGCGAGTGGGACGTTGACTCGATGCACGGAAAGGGGAGACTCATTGAGCCGAACGGCACCTTCTTCGACGGTCGCTGGACCCACGGCAACATGAACGGCTTGTTCCACATGACGAAACCGAGTGGATCGGTCTACAAGCGGCAGTACCTCGATGGGCGCATGGTGAAGGAGGAAAAGGTTAAATCCGGCTCGACGTGGATCGCGCGCACCTTCCTAAACGGCAACGAACCGCCCAAACGGCGACTACACGACCTCATGCGGGAAGCGGAGTACCAGCTCGCCACGGGCCACGTCGGGGTGGTTCTGCCGAGCAGCCCGCCTTCGCAAGGCGCCGCAGCCGCTACGCCCGGCGGGGCATCGTCTCCACCCGGCGGCACACAAACCACGACCCCCGGACGACTCACCGCCGCGACTCTGACGCGCCGGCCGGTCACGGCCCCACCCGCTCGACCAGATCCCAAAGTGCTACTGTCCTTGAGTGTGCTGTGCGCCCCTCTCAGTCCAAGTCCTCACGGGGTCGCCACCGCGACGCCTTCTGCCGCAAGCCGCGTGGACCCCATGTCCACGGCCGTCTTCGGGCACCCGGCCGCCGAGGCCGCGGGCGGTGGGGAAACGGACTCCTCAGCTCTGTTCGTGGCATCACCAAGAAGCTTCCGGCGTCCCATCCTCGGCAACGCCGATAGCAGCCAGCGCCGAGTGCCGGACGCCGTTGCGGCCACCGCACCGCCGAGTCAGTCAGCTGCAGCCAATGTCTCGTTCGGCATTTGCGTGGAGGGCGGCATTTCCGACGACGAGGGCACCGAGATGGACGACATCGGATGCGGAAGTCCGCGCGTGCGGCCGGCATCGGCCGCGGCCGTGATGTCGAAACTGGCTAGCATGCGTAGTGTTCCATCCTCCGCGGAAGCCGCCGCCGCCGCAGAGGGCAGCGAAGGGGAGCGACCGTTTCGCCGAGGACGCAGCATGAAGCACGCTTTCGACGACGACGAAGATGATGCTGAGGATCGACACGCCGTTGATGTCGCCGGTGGGGCAAAGGCTCCCTCTGCTGAGGTCGCACCCACTCGCCCGCGCGCAGCCACAACCTCGAATGTGCCGGCCCTCACTGTTGTACCGCTCGAAATGCGGCCGAGATCAGACACCGCGCTGTCTCCTGGTGCCTTGCTACAAGCCGGTCAAGCGGCTTCCGCGGAGCCCAGCCCTCGAGGCGACGGCGAGCTGGACGACACCGCGCGACTGCAATTTCACGCCCACGCTAAGCGCAACAGCGCCGAGGCGATGTCAAAGGCCCGGCTGGGCAGCGCCGAGCGGACCCGAGGGGCTTCCTCCGACGGAAGCGGCGACTTTTTCACGGAAGCTGCAACGGCGGCCGATCTCACGGACGTCGACACGGCACGCCTCGAGGAGCTCAAACGCACGCTGCAGCGGATGGCCGTCGCACCTCCCCCTGCCCTAGAAAGTAGTCATGCGGCGGCGACCGGCGCGAGCACCACCGCCATTGGCGCGGCTGGGACGTCGACGGCACAGCTGCTTAGAACGGCCACGATGCTGCGCACGTCGAAGCCTGCCGTTGGGACCGGAGAGGGAGGGCCAACCGCTTCGGCAGGCGCGAGTGCGCAGCCAAGTGGCGCTCCTGATTCGCAGAACGACGGCGGCTTCGAACAGCACATCCGGGAACGAAACCAGTCCATGCTCGATTTGAAGGCCGCCATGGCGCTAGAGCGCTCGTTCCGGAGGGGTGGCGCGGCGAACGCCCCGCAAGCCGTCGACACGGGCGCCGACGGACCAGCCGCCGCGCGAGTGACGTCTCCCCGGCGCACGGCGGCGACGGCTGAGAGGCCGAGTGTGATACAACCCTACGCCGGAATTCTTCTGAACGACTCGATCGTGAGGGACAACAGTTTTCGCAGCTCCTCGGTTGCGCTCTTGGAGTCGCCTCCATGTCTGGAGAACGCGACCTTCGGCCCCATGATGGTCTCGACGACGAATCTGAGCGCCATCCGCTCCCCCCAACCCGCGACACCGTCCGCCGCGTCAGGGCCGCCGCCGCCGTTGTCACTCGGCAGCTTCGTGTCCCCTCCGCCCACGCTGGTCGGGAGATCCCCGGACTCGCGTCCGCTCTCAGGCCAACGCTCCGCGAATGCTCCGCCTCTCAAGCCCAGCGCCGAGGTACTTACTGACAACGCCGACGACGTTCAACTTCCCCGAGCGCCGCCGAGCCCAGCCTTACTGGCGAAGTTGGCACAGATCCAACAACAGCAGCAAAGCAGTGCTCAGCACAGCCCACCAGCCACCGCGGTCGCGAGTCCGTCACGCTCCGGAGCCCCCACGTTGCCCCCGTCTCGGCTCTTCGGCGAGAGTCCTGCTAGCGACGCCGCGGTAAAGACGACTCCAAGCAGTCTGACGACGCCCGTCGCAGGCCGCAGAGCGGGCGGCTTACCGTTGAGTCCGTCGGCCGCGGCGTCTCCCCCGACGTCCTCGGGTTCCGTCGATCCTCCAGCCGCCCTCGTCGCTAGAGTCGACGCGACGCCCAAGAGCCCCGACAGCATGGCCTCACCGCCAACGGGTGCGGTGCGATCATCGCTCGCGACCCCACGGGCCTCCGCGCTTGTCAGCCCACGCGGCGTTGATTCATTGCCACGTGGCGAAAGCAGCATCGGGCTGCGGCAGGCGAAGTCGGTCCGTTTTACGGATGCGATGCCGTCATCACCGGAGTTGGCGCCGCAGCCACTGCTGGGATCCAGCCCCAGCTCACCGTCGTTCGGCCGGCGCGCAGCTCCTGCGGCGTAGCGCGTTCATTCTTCCGTCCAAATGCACCTCCCGTGTGACCTGTGCTCATCTCCATGCAACGCCAGAAAAATGATACCTCCACCCCTTGCTGAACATTTCGTTCTCTCTAGTCGAATCTTCTCGGGACCGTCGCGTACCCACCGCTCTCGCGTCAACAGTGTTGACTCATTCCATTCCTACTACGACTGCTTGCCCTCCTCGTTTGAGTTCTTCGTCGGGTGTGTGTGTGCTGCTGAAGGTCTGGTCTTGATGGCCACCGTTTCCCCCCTGTGACGAGTCTATCGCGCAGCGAGCTAGACATGGCTCGGTACCTCGATCAATGTCGGTAGCATCACGGTTGTGTTTTTTCCACATCCCTATCAGCAGTGACAGACTCGTATTAGCGCGCCAAAAAAAATGCTGCGCCGGTCGGTATGTAGCAAGCCCGCCGGGGTGCGATTCGTGGGGGCTTGCGCTACCGTGTTGGTGGCGCCCCCGCGCCACCGCGCCCCCCC
>ERZ1292630.1340-Hain-H41-02um-R3-1340-length-24255-cov-7_pt1 | contig 24255 bp, 26 predicted proteins | sample MGYA00564408_ERZ1292630 | MGnify/ENA primary metagenome ERZ1292630 (study PRJEB36523, sample SAMEA6512641) | groundwater metagenome | collected 2019-01-08 | study: AquaDiva: Metagenomics assemblies of 32 groundwater samples
GCCTCGAAGCCCGGCGTGATCGGGGTTCCGAGCTCGACGCTCAGCGCTTTGGCGCGCGCGATCACTTCCTGCGGATCGGAAATGTCGGCCGGCGTGATCTTGTTCATCACTTCGGCGGCCGTGTAGCCCAGCATCCGCTCGGCGCCGACGTTGAAGATTTGAATGACGCCCTTCGCGTCGGTGGCGATGCTGGAGAAGTTGGCGCTGTTGAAAATCGCGCTCTGCAGGGCACCCGCTTTCAGCAGCACCTCTTCTGCCTGCTTGCGCAAGGTCACGTCGCCGGCTCTCTCGGAGACACCGATCCTCGTCCTAGTCGCGTCCTTTCCCTTAGCCATGGTGTCGCCTCCGGTAACTGATGCTCGCTCCCGTGGACTATAGTGGACCCCGGTTTTAAGACAGTAGTTTAAGCTGTGCGCTGTCATAAGGGGTAAGAAACGATGAGCGAAGCGAAGCGGCGGAAGGTCCACTTTAGACATGAGTGGGTAGTCACGCGTGCTCTCTGCGCGGACAGGACAGAAGCCTCTGGCAACGGAGGGCCTGCGGTTAGACTGGAGGGGCCGGAAGTTCCGAAGGTGGCTGTAGGTGTCTATTGGCCGACAGGCGACACGACGAACGGAACCAAGCTCGCTGGGGAAACCCAGTAGTCAGGAAACGCCGGATACGTGATCCGTACGTCCGGTGTTGTGGGAGGACGGAGGGGGTAACCTCTCCTCCTGCCCGATGCACGGAAATGATCACCCTCTGTTTTGTATGCCGGCCCGCGCCACAGAGCCCCTCGCCTGCGGTGGTGCTGCTGTCCAGCGGCGTTCGTCGTGGTCCGCCGTGTGTATGCGAGCGCAAAAATAGTACCGCTTATGTGCGCCACCGCACAGAATCTCTTGCGCCGGAGGGTAATACTTAAAACTGTGGTGACAATTCACAGCCCCAGTTTTCTGGGGCGACCTCTAACTAAGGCCAGTGGCCTGTCGGGCGGTATGGCAACGATCACTGCAACATCCAGTTTAAATTTGAAGGAAGCCCGCATGGAAACGCAAGTCAACAAAATTGAGCCGCAATCCGGTAAATTTCCCCAGGCAGTAATCTGGATCGCAGGCATCGCATTGACCTTGTTCTGCGCCGTAGGCATTGCCGCCCTGATGGGTTGGATCCCGAACTCGATGGGTGGCCTGAGCGACAAGGCTGCAGTCGACCAACAGTCGGCGAACACCGTGCCGCCCGCTGCCCCGAAAGCGCAGAGGGCTGCGGCAGCGCAACCCGCTCCGGTGGCGCGTCCCGCTCCCGCGCGGGTGGCGACCGTCGCCACATGCGCCGAATGCGGTGTGATCGAATCGGTGCGTGAAGTCGCCGCAAAGGGCCAGGGTAGCGGTCTTGGCGCAGTAGGCGGTGCCGTCGTGGGAGGCCTGCTCGGCAACCAGGTCGGCGCCGGTCGCGGCAAGGACGTCATGACCGTGGTCGGTGCAGTTGGTGGCGCAGTGGCCGGCAACGAGGTCGAGAAGCGGGTGAAAACGACCAGGAGCTATTCCATTACCGTCCGCTTTGACGACGGCTCGAGCCGCGTGATCAGCGAGGCGAACGCGCCGACGTGGCGTGCGGGTGACAAGGTCAAAGTCATCAACGGCGTCATCCAGTCCAATGCCTGAGCGTCCGGAGCGGTGAAAGATTTGCAGTCAAACGATGTCTGAAAAAGGTATTCCAATGAGAACGATGCAAAGATTTGCAGTCAGTGCGGTTGCCGTAGCGGTGCTGCTCGGCTTGGGTGGTTGTAGCGGGATGTCGACGCGGGACAAGAACACCGCGATCGGCGCCGGCATAGGTGCCGTCGGGGGCGCGGTCCTCACCGGCGGCAGCACGGTCGGTACGGTCGGCGGTGCCGCGGTCGGCGGCCTGATCGGCAATCAGGTCGGCAAAGGCAAGTAGCGCCAGTTGTAACTGTAACGCGCTGTAACGCGCGAGAGTATCGCGGTTTATGTGTGCCAGCGTACAGAGCGGATTTGAGCGGTGAGGCATGATGTCTGCGGGTGTTCGTTCTCCTCCTCCCTTGACGAACATCCGCAGCACCCGGCCCGGAACGGCAACCCCGTTCCGGGGGCCTTTTTCTTTGGCGCTAGCCAGCGCATCACGCTGCTGCGGAAAGCCGCATCTTGCGCATTGCATGCCCGGCCTGCGCGCCGTCGTGCATGTCCTTGACCACCTCGTAGCATTCGCAAGCCGCTGCTTCGAGGCCTCTGCGGTCGAGGACGGTGATGTCGCCGCGGCTGTAACTGATCAGTTTGCGCTTCTGCAGCGCCTGGGCGGCCTTGGTGACTCCGACCCGCCGCACCCCAAGCATGTGCCCGAGGAATTCATGCGTCATGCGGAATTGATCCGACTTTACGCGGTCGTGGGTCATCAGCAGCCAGCGGGCGAGGCGCGTCTCCACCACGTGAAAGCGATTGCACGCGGCGGTTTGCGAGATCTGGGCCATCAAGGTATGGGTGTAGCGGTACAGTACTTGCTGCAACGGCAGGCTGAGTCCGAACTCCTTGCGGAAGTGCGCCGACGTCATCCGCATGGCCGTCCCGGTTCCTTGCACCAGGGCGCGAACCGACGACACATTGTGTCCCAGCACCAGGGGAATGCCGACCATGCCCTCGCGGCCGATCAGGCCGACTTCCAGGGCCGGGTGGCCGTCCGCCAGCGTCAGCAACGACACCAGGGAGGCACCGGGAAAGTAGACATGGCGGATAGTCTCCCCTGGCTCGTAGAGCACCTCGCCGAAGGTCAACGTGACCGGTTCGAGCCCGGCGAGCAGACGCCGATACTCCTTGCGAGGGACGGCGGCAAGCAGGCTGTTTTCAATTGATGCTCGGCGCGCAACTTGCCCTGCACGCTCCCGGTTCGATTGCGTCGTCGGAGGCCCAACAGACGGCAGGAGGAGAAGATTGAGCACGGTCTCGATCACGAAAGCGGGCAACGATCGCGGGCTTGCGGGAAAACAGGCGATCGTATTCGCGTTTCACCACGGCATAACAATCGCAGACCCGTGCTTCCAGCTTCGAACGGTCCAGCACGGTGATCTTGCCGCGGCTGTAGTGAATCAATCCGTCCGCCTGCAATTTGCCGGCGGCCTCGGTCACGCCCTGGCGGCGCACTCCCAGCATGTTGGCAATCAGCTCCTGGGTCATGGTCAGTTCGTTCGAGGGCAGCCGGTCCAGGCTCAAGAGCAGCCAGCGGCACAGATGCTGCTCGACCGAATGGTACCGGTTGCACACCGCGGTCTGCGCTATCTGCGTGATCAGCGCCTGCGTATAGCGCAGCAGCAGATGCTGCAGGTCCCCGCCCTGGCCGAATTCGGTTTTCAGCACGCTTGCTCTGAGCCGATAGCCGTAGCCCGCGCTCTGCACCACCGCGCGGCTCGGGGTGGTTTCGCCGCCCATGAACAGGGCGATACCCACCACGCCCTCGTTGCCTACGACTGCGATCTCTGCCGAGGACCCGTCCTCCATGATGGAGAGCAGGGACACGATGCTGGTGGTGGGGAAATACAGATATCCCTGCGCGCCGCCAGCTTCGTAGACGGCCCACCCGAGAGGCAACGGCACGAGCTCCAGATGGGGCAGCAGGCGCTCGTAGTCCGCTGCCGGCAATGCGGCGGGCAGATGGTTCTGCTTTGGAGTGTGCGGTGCGAGCATGCTGAAAACGATATCCCCTTGGCGCGGAATGCTCTGTGCGCTAGCACACGCAAGCTGGCGAATTACCGCGATCAGGCGATCGAGTACAAGCCGCTGCGGATAGCGCCTGGCGAAACCGAGGTCACGGTCAAGTCCACCGTGAAGCAGCCCGGAGCCGAACGAATGACCATCGACTACGACATGGAGAAGACGACGGCAGGGTGGAAGGTCTACGACATCAAGATCGCCGGCATCAGCCTGATTACGACCTATCGGTCGACTTTTGCCCAAACTATTCGCGATGGCGGCGTGGAAGGGTTGATCAAATCCCTCTCGGCCAAGAACCGGCAGGCCGACTCCGGGCTCAGGTCCCAGGAGAGCGGCGCATGGCCCTTTCTTTTCATGTTCGCGGTGATACCAGGCGTTTCCCGCGGCGGCCGATAGACGCCGCTTCCGCCGGCCCCGGTAATGCCGGCGCGGCGCACTCCCAGCGTGTTGGCGATCAGCTCCCGGGTCATGTAGTGACAAGAAAGGCCGTCTCAAGAGCGCCTTTTTTCCTTGGCACGGAAATGATAACCCTCTGTTTTGAATGCCGGCCCGCGCCACAGAGCCCCTCGCCCGCGGTGGTGCGGCTGTCCAGCGGCGTTCGTCGTGGTCCGCCGTGTGTGTGTGCCGGCACACAAATCGTCCCGCGTATGTACGCCACCGGACAGAATTTCTTGCGGCGGAGGGTAATACTTAAAACCGTGAAGCTCTGCGCGAAAGCGATTATGCGGAACGTCAGCGTGCGCACCGACGAGGGGTCGGTCGATTCCATCGATGGTTTTCTGGATCAAATGAAGAGAGGAAGCAAATGAACAAATTCGAGAGCTATTCCAAAGTCCTGATGTGGTTCATGGCATTGCTGCTGTCCGCTTTGCTGGCCGGATGCGGAGGCGGCGGCGGTGGCGGTGGCGGCACCAATCCAACGACCACCGTGTCGGGTATCGCAGCGTCGGGCGCGCCGGTCATCGGTGGAACGGTGCAGATGGTATGCGCCAACAGCACCGCTGGCACGGCAGTAACCACCGGCGCGGACGGAGGCTTTACGGTGACTGCGCCGGGCAGCGCGCCCTGCGTGATCAAGGTTTCCGGCGGGACCGGCGCCATCGGCGGACCGCTTTTCTCGGTCGTCGCTTCCTCGAGTCAGACGCGCGCCAACGTCAACCAGCTCACGCATATGCTTGCGTTCCTGCTTGCCGGCGGAAATCCGGACACCGGGCTGTTCCAATCGCCGAGCTCGATCTCGAGCAAGATCACTACAACGGCAGTGGCAACGCACAAGGCAACGATCACCGCCAGCGTGATCGCAAACCTGGGCGCCGCGGCGGGAATCCCGACTTCCTTCGGTTTTCTCGAGGGGACTTTTACCGCGAACCACACCGGGTTCGACCTGGTGCTGGATAAGATCGGATTCACCGCCGTCGGAAATACCGTTTCGATCGTGTTCAACGGGGCCCCGGTCCTGGCAGTGAACGCGGCAACCGGCGTGGCCAGCACCACGTCTTCGGTGGTGATTAACGCCATCGCTCTAGCCGGCGCCAGCACCTTCGGCGCTCCAATGACTGCCAAGGCCATTACCGCCTATTCGCTTGCCGGGGTTACAGGGACTAAAAATGAGACGGCAAAGACCATAGCGGTGACCGTGCCGAACGGGACCAACGTAACGGCCCTGGTTGCGACATTCACGATCACAGGCGCAAGCGTAAAAGTAGGCGGTGTGGCGCAGACGAGTCGTACAACGGCGAATAACTTTACCAATCCGGTGGCATACACGGTAACCGCTGCCGACGGTACCACGGCGATCTATACCGTAACTGTAACCGTGGCCGCGGTCACTGCCAAGGCCATTACCGCCTATTCGCTTGCCGGGGTTGCAGGAACTATAAATGAAGCGGCAAAGACCATAGCGGTGACCGTGCAGTCCGGGACCAACGTAACGGCCCTGGTTGCGACATTCACGATCACAGGGACAGGCGTAAAGGTAGGCGCTGTGACGCAGACGAACGGTACCACGGCGAATAACTTCACCGGTCCGGTGGCATACACGGTAACCGCTGCCGACGGTACCACGGCGACCTATACCGTAACCGTAACCGTGGCCGTAGGCGCAGGTCCAGCGCCGGTAAACCTTGGAACAGCCGGTACTTTCGCGATTCTGACAAAAGCAGGAATCACGAACGTTCCTACATCTAGTATCACTGGAGATGTTGGAACTAGTCCAATCACCGGTGCTGCTATTGGTATAACGTGCGTAGAAGTGACAGGGGCAATACACTCAGTCAATGCGGCTGGTCCTGCATGCAGTCTGATTGACCCCGTTTTCCTGACCACGGCTGTATCCGACATGGAAGCTGCATTCACTGATGCCGCCGGACGACCAGCAGGAGTTGGTCCCTTCTTGAATCTCGGAGCCGGAACTGTCGCCGGTCAAACCCTTGTCCCTGGCATCTACACTTGGGGTTCCAATGTGACCATAACAACGGATCTCACCCTCTCAGGCGGCGCGAACGATGTCTGGATCTTCCAGATAACGGGAACTCTCGATCTTGCGGCCGGTAAGCAGATTCTCCTGGTCGGCGGCGCCCAGGCCAAGAACATCTTCTGGCAGGTTGCCGATGTTTCGGCCCTTAACGCGGGCTCGCACATTGAGGGAATTATATTGGCTCAAACCAACATTGCGCTGGTAAGCGGCGCAACGGTGAATGGCAGACTGCTGGCACAGACTGAGGTCACTCTTCAGGCGAATACGGTTACACAGCCCGCCCTGTAAGGAGAAGGACGCAAGGAGCACCATGGCTGGGACCAAGAAGAAGACCCAGTTGTTTTAAAAGGGACCCTCGCGGGTCCTTTTTTTTTGCGCAGTCCTTGGGACCGAGGCTTACGCCTTCAGCATGGGTAGCAGCCTCATCGCGTTGCAGGTCCCTGCCCTGGCCGAATTCGGTTTTCAGCTATGCTTGCTCTGAGCCGATAGCCGTAGCCCGCGCTCTGCACCACCGCGCGGCTCGGGGTGTTTCGCCGCCCATGAACAGGGCGAGGCCCACCACACCCTCATTGCCTACGATCGCGATCTCCGCCGAGGATCCGTCCTGCGTCCGGTGCTCAGCGCACCAGCTGGTTGATCTCGATGATTGGAAGCAGGATGGCGAGCACGATCAGCAGCACGATTCCACCCATCACCAGAATCATCACCGGCTCGAGCAGCGTCAGGAACACCGCCAGGCGCCGCTCGAGCGCCTGCGTCTCGAGCTGCGCCACGCGCTGGAGCATCTGCTCCAGCTTGCCGCTCACTTCCCCGCTCGCCACCAGATGCACCATCAGCGGCGGAAATGCGCGCGTCAAGCCCAGCGCCCGCGCCAGGCTCTCGCCTTCGCGCACGCGCTCGATCGCCCCCTCGATAGCCTCGCGCATCACCATGTTGGTCATCACGCGCGCGCCGGAATTGAGCGCTGAGAGCAGCGGCACGCCGCCGCCCACGAGTATCGCGAGTGTGCTGGCGAAACGCGAAGTGTTGACGCCGCGAATCAGCGATCCCAGCCAGGGCATGCGCAGCAACAGGACGTGCCAGCGGCGTCTCGCGGCAGCGCGGCGCAGCGCCATGCGCGCGACCGCCGCTATGCCGACGATGATCGCGACGAGATACGGCCAGGTCGCGCGCAGGAAGTCGGAGAGGCCGATCAGGGCGCGGGTGAGCAAAGGCAGGCTCTGCCGCGACTGCTGGAACACCTGCACCACCTGCGGCACCACATAGATCAGCAGTCCGGTGACGATCATGATCGCGACGCTGGTGACCAGGACCGGGTAAAGCAGTGCGAGACTGGTCTTTTGCCTCATCGCCTGGCGTGCGTCGAGATAATCGGCAAGATGCTGCAACACGGTCGGCAGCGCGCCCGACTCCTCGCCGCCGTGCACCAGCGCCCGGTAGAAGTCGGGAAAGGTCTTCTCGTAGGCGCCCAGGGCGCCCGCCAATGAACTGCCGGCTGTCAATTCGGTCTTCACGCCGGCAAGCACCTCCCGCGTCATCGGCTCGGCGGCCTCCTCGATCAGGGCATTGAGCGACTGCTCCAGCGTCAGGCCGGACGCGAGCAGCGTCGCCATCTGCCTGGTCACCAGGCTCAACTCGGCGGAAGACAGCCCCCGCGCCCAACCCTGGCGTGCGCGCTCGCGCGCGTGTACCTGGTCGACCGCCGAGGGCAGAAGCCCCTGTGCACGCAACTGGATGCGCGCCTGGCGCGCCGTGTCGGCCTGCACCACGCCGGATACCGTGCGACCGGCGGCGTCCAGCGCCTGGTATTGGAATGCTTCCATGGCAGCGGCTATTCGCGCGTCACGCGCACCACTTCTTCGAGGCTGATCACGCCCTGCCCCGCCCAGCGCATGCCGTCGTCGCGCAGCGAGCGCATGCCGCGCGACACCGCATGCGCTCGCAGTGTCTGCTCGGAGGCGCGGTCGTGGATCAACCGGCGCAAGTCGTCGTCGACCGTCAGCAACTCGTAGATGCCGGTGCGGCCGCGATAACCCGAACCGTTGCAGGCGCTGCAGCCTTGTGCCGAATAGAGGGTTCCATCTGTCGGTGCGAGGCCCAGGACGCGCAGTTGTGCCGCGTCGGCGGCGAAGGGCTTGCGGCATTCCAGGCACAGCCTGCGCACCAGGCGCTGTGCGCCCACCCCGATCAGGCTGGAGGCAAGCAGAAACGGCTCCACGCCCATGTCGACGAGCCGTGTGACCGCGCTCACTGCATCGTTGGTGTGCAGCGTGGCAAACACCAGGTGACCGGTGAGGCTCGCCTGCACGGCGATCTGCGCGGTCTCCAGATCGCGGATTTCGCCGATCATGACCACGTCGGGATCCTGGCGCAGGATGGTGCGCAGCGCCCGCGCGAAACTCATCTCGATCCTGGCGTTGACCTGGGTCTGGCTGATGCCGTCGAGGTCGTACTCGATCGGGTCCTCCACGGTCATGAGGTTGAGCGCAGTCGCGTCAAGCCGCGATAACGCGGCGTAGAGCGTGGTCGTCTTGCCCGAGCCGGTCGGGCCGGTGACCAGAACGATGCCGTGGGGCTCTCGGATCAGCCGGTCCATGTGCGCGAGCGTGGCGTCGTCCATGCCGAGACGCGTCAGGTCGAGCCGCCCGACCTGCTTGTCGAGCAGGCGCAGCACCACGCGTTCGCCGTGCCCGGTGGGGATCGTGGATACCCGCACGTCGACCGGCTTGCCGGCCACGCGCAGCGTAATGCGGCCGTCCTGCGGCAGGCGCTTCTCCGCGATATCGAGCTGCGCCATGATCTTCACGCGCGACACGATCGCCGCATGCAGCGCGCGCGCCGGCTCGATCAGGTCGCGCAGCGTGCCGTCGATGCGCAGCCGCACCACCGAGCGCGCCTCGAAGGGCTCGATGTGGATGTCCGATGCGCCCTCGCGCAGCGCCTGCGTGAACAATGCATTGATCAGACGGATGACCGGCGCATCGTCCTGGCTTTCCAGCAGGTCCTCGACCCTGGGGATTTCCTGCAGCAGCCGCGACAGGTCGACGTCCTGCGACAGATCGTCGGCGAGCGCCGCCGCTCCTGCGGCTGCGCCGTTGTAGGTCGCGGCGATGAGCTCGTCGAACTCCTCCGCGCCGACCCGCCGCGCGCGCAACGGCACGCCGAGCGCGCGGCGCAGCTCGGCGAGCGCGCCCGCGTGAGCGCCCGCGCGCACCGCGACCTCGGCGGACTCGGCGCCGACGGCGCCGACCACGACGCCATGGGCCTTTGCAAACGCGTAGGGAATCATCGCGGCGGCAGGGTGGGCGATTCCATGCCGGGAAGCGGCGGGTTGGACGGTGCTGCCGCCTTGTTCTGCTCGCCGAGGATGTAGTCGTAGCGCGAGCCCGTGAGCGAATCCGCGCGCTGCGCATCGCGCAGCACCGTCGGGCGCAGAAACACCATCAGGTTGGTCTTGGTGCGCGAGCGCGTGTTGTAGGTGAACAGCGCGCCGAGCACCGGAATGTCGCCGAGCACCGGCACCTTCTCGACGCCGTCCCGGACCGAGTCCTGGATCAGCCCGCCGATCACCACGATCTGCCCGTCATCCACCAGCACGGTCGATTCGACGGCGCGCTTGTTGGTGATCACTCCGGCGGCGTTGGAAGTGTCCTGGACGCTGGAGACTTCCTGGTAGATCTGCAGCCTGACCGTGCCGCCCTCGGAGATCTGCGGCTTCACCCGCAGCGTCAGGCCGACATCGCGCCGCTCGACCGTCTGGAACGGGGTCGGCGTCGTGGCCGCGCCCGAGAGCGCGTACTGCCCCGTGATGAAAGGCACGTTCTGGCCGATGACGATCCTCGCTTCCTCGTTGTCGAGGGTCAGCAGCGTCGGCGTCGACAGGATGTTGGCGTTGTTGTCGGCTTCCAGCGCCCGCACCAGCAGGCCGAGGTTGAGGATCTGGCCGCCGATGCCGGGGATCGTGACCACGCCCTTGATCACGCCGATGTTGAGGCCGCGGCCTGCGCTACCCGGGTTCGCGGCGATGCCGAGGATGTTCTGCCCGGGCGCGCCGAAGTTGGTGCCGCCGAAGGCGTGCGTGCCGCTCTTTCCCGCGCCGCTCAGGTCCTGCCACTGGATGCCGAATTCGGCGGCCTTGTCGGCGGTGATCTCGGCGATCAGGGCCTCCACGTAGACCTGCGCCCGCCGCACGTCGAGCTTGTCCAGCACCGCGCGCAGGTTGTTGTAGATCGCATCGGGCGCGTTGATGAGGATCGAGTTGGTCGCCGCATCGGCCTGGATCATGCCGGGCGACAGCGCAACGGCCTGGGGTCCGGCCAAGGCCGGCGGAGCGAGCGTCGGCGTGCCCGCGGGCGATGCTGCAACAGGAAGGGTCATGGGCCGGGGCGCCGCCGCGGGGACCATCTCTCCCAGGTAGATCGCGCGCAGCGTCTCGGCCACCTTCACCGCTTCGGCGTTCTTCAGATACACGACGTGCAGGTTGCCTGCCGTGCTGGTGGGCGAATCGAGCATCGCGACCAGGCTGCGCAGCCGGGTAATGCGCGACGGATTGTCCGAGCGCGCGACCAGGCTGTTGGAGCGCGCATCCGCCACCACGCTGAGGCGCTGCGAGGTGTCGGCCGCGCCCGCTGCCTGCGGGGCGTCCGCGAACAGGCGGTTCACCATCTGCACCACGTCGAGCGCCGACGCATGCCGTAGCGGGATCACGACCGGGTCGGTGCCGCCCGGCTGGTCAATCGAGTCGATGATCCTCCCGATGCGCTGCAGGTTGCCGGCGTAGTCCGTGATCACCAGCGTGTTGCTCGCCGGATAAACGGTGATCGTGTTCGCGGGGGCGATCAGCGGGCGCAGGATCGGCAGCAGTTGCGCCGCCGATTCGTACTTGAGCGTGAACACCTGGGTCTGGATCTGGTCGCCGGCGGCGCGCAGCCGCTCGTTCGGGCCGACAGTGCGGCCCGTGTGGAGTTTGGCGTCGGCCTCCGGAATGATCTTGATCACGCCGCGTTCCTCGACGGCGGCGTAGCCCTGCAGACGTAGCGCCGAGAGGAACACCTCGTACACCAGCGCGCGCGCCATCGGCCGCGCCGAGACGATGTTGACGGCACCCTTCACGCGCGGATCGAGCACGAAGTTCTTGCCGGTGATCTCGCTCACCGCTTTGACCACGCCCTCGATGTCGGCGTTGACGAAGTTGAGCGTAACGAGGTCGGAGTTAGCGCCGGAGGCGCCCGTTTGCGGGGAGCGCGCCGTTGGCCCGCCTCCCGCCCCGGACTGTTCCGCAGCCGCCGTGTCGGCGGACCATGCCTGGCCGATAAAGACCACTATGGCCAGCCACAGAAATCCGGTTTGTAACCAGCGATGCTTCATGGATTGATCCTCGGATATGCCATCGGTAAGCGACGGGGGCATCATTTGTTAATTTGTGGCACAGGGGGTTTCGCAGATGTATTCTTCTCCGGCCACGCGAGCGTTTCGCGCGTACCGTTGCGCTCCAGGATAACGTGATCGGCATGAACCTCCGCGAGCCGGATACCGGGGGCGATGTCCTCGCCTTCATGCACCGCGAGAATCTGTCTCGCCTCGAGCTGCACGACCGCATATCCACGCCGGCCGCCCGAGGCGGCCACGACACCGAGCAGCTTGATCGCGATTCCCGTCGGCGCAGCAATGTTCTGGTCCCGCTGCACACTTCCGAACAGACTGTTAGCGGACGCTACGCGGCCGACTGGGTCCGCGAGGGGCTGCGCGCGCGGCTCGGGGCGTGGGGCGAGCCACACCCAGGTCCAGTACGCCAGTACCAGGCTGAGCAGCGCGAGTGCGGCGAATGTCACCAGTGACACAACGGCCGTTCGCGCAAAACTCGATTGTTCAAGGGAGATCGCTTGCATCTTTGGTCAAGCGGAATACCGCCTGCAGGATGGGACACATCGTAGGATAGGACGAAATTTCTTCTCCGTATGTGCGCTGGCGCACAGAGCATTCACGGGCGATGGCGATAATGGCTATATTTTGCTTTAGGCGAACGTCAGACAGCCCTCGGATCGATCGAGTGCAAGGAGGGTCAAATGAAAGTGAAGTCATGGCAAGGCGGATTCACGTTGCTCGAGGTGATGGTGGTGGTCGTCATCATCGGTATTCTCGCCGCGCTGGTGGTGCCGAAAATTATCAGCCGCCCGGACGAGGCGCGGGCGATCGCCGCGAAGCAGGATATCGCGAGCCTGATGCAGGCGCTCAAGCTCTACCGTCTCGACAACCAGCGCTACCCCACGACCGAACAGGGATTGCAGGCGCTGGTGGCGAGGCCGACCACCGCCCCGATCGCGACCAACTGGAAGGCGGGCGGGTATGTCGAGCGCCTGCCGAAGGACCCTTGGGGCGGTCCCTACCAATACCTGAATCCCGGGCTGCACGGCGAGATCGACATTTTCAGCTTCGGTGCCGACGGTGCGCCCGGCGGCGAGGGTAACGACGCCGACATTGGCTCGTGGGCGCTTTAGTTGGAACCGCGCGTGATAAGATGCAACACTGCGGCGGGAAGAACCCGGGGCTTCACGCTCATCGAGGTGCTCGTCGTGCTGCTGATCATGGGCCTGTTTGTCGGCCTGGTCAGCGCCATCGTGCGCCCGGACGATCGCGGGCTTCTTCGCGTCGAGGCCGAGCGGCTGGGGCAACTGCTGGATCTCGCCGCGGCGGAATCGCGTCTCACGGGCAAATCCATCGCCTGGACAACCGACGGACCCGGCTACCGGTTCTGGCAGTTTCAGGAAGATACCGGCTGGTCCGAGATTCGCGACAGCGATCTGTTGCGGGCGCGAACGCTGCCGCAGGGCATGATGATCTCGGGCCTGCAGGTCGAAACCATGCGGCCGCAGGGCGTCATGCGGCTGGAGTTCACCGCCTACGGTCCGACGCTTGCTTTCAACGTCGAAATGTCCCTTGGCGCAGCGCGTTACGCAATTGCGGCGTCTCCGGTCGGAGACGTGCGGGTGTTGCCGGGCGAAGGAAAAACTAATGACGGAATGGCGCTGCGGTAGGCGGGCCGGGTTCACGCTGGTCGAGGTGCTGGTCGCTCTTGCCATCATCTCGATCGCGCTGCTCGCATCGCTGCGCGTGGCAGGCGGAGGCACGAACAGTGTTGGCGAACTGCGTGCGCGTCTGCTCGCCGGCTGGGTCGCGGAGAATATTTTGGCGGAGCAGCGCGCCCGCGGCGACTGGCTGCCGCTGGGCATACAACGCGGCACGGGACGCCAAGGCGGCCTCGAGTTCGCCTGGCGCGAGGAGGTCATCGCGACGCCGAACCCCGCATTCCGCCGCGTCGATGTTTTCGTGTTCGCGGCGCCCGAAGAGTCGCGCTCGCTGGCACGCCTTACCGGGTTTGTCGTGCAGCCGCCGGGGGCCGTCAAATGAAGCTGGTCCGGCGAGCGCGCCGCGGCCCCGCCTTCCGCCGCGGACCGCGCGGCTTCACCTTGATCGAATTACTCACGGCGCTGCTGATTCTCTCGCTGCTCGCGCTGATGTCGTACCGCGGTCTTGGCGCGGTGCTCGATGCGCGCGAGCACGTCAGTCAGGAGACCGCCAAATGGCGGCGGGTGGCAAATTTCTTCGCGCGCTTTGAGCAGGACGTTCAGCTCGCGGCGCCGCGGCCGGTGCGGGCCGCGGCCGGCACCGTTCCGGCTTGGCGCGGACGGGCCGATGCGACCTCGGAACCGCGCCTTGAATTCAGCCGTTTTGCCTCGGCTGAGGGCGTGGACACGCCACGGCGGGTCGTGTACGGGCTGAATGAGAACCAGGAGATCGAACTGTGGCTATGGCCGGGTCTCGACGTGGCGCCCGATGCGCTGCCCGCACGCTACCCCGTGCTGAGTGGAGTGACGAAGTTTGAATTTCAGTACCTCAATGCCGATCGTGCGTGGGTGGGCGCGTGGCCGACGTCGCCGCGCGACGCTGCCATTCCCCGGGCCGTGCGGCTGCGCATCGTACTCGCCTCGGGCGAGGAGATCGTGCGCGTATTCGCGCTGCAGTCATGAGAGCCCGACAGCGAGGCGTCGCCATCGTGCTCGCTATGGGCGTGGTCGCGCTTGCCGCGATGGCCGCAACAGCGATTATGGTGACACAGAGTACATGGTCGCGACGCAGCGAGCTCGCGTCCGACCATGTTCAGGCACAGCTCATTATCAAGGCCGGCGTGGATTGGGCGCGTGCCGTGTTGAGCGACGATCGCCGCCTGAGCAACGTCGATCATCTCGGCGAACCCTGGGCGCTGCGATTGCCGCCGATGCCTGTCGAAAACGGCGAACTCGCCGGTTACATCGAGGACCAGCAGGGCAAGTTCAATCTCAACAATCTGGTGAAGGGTGGAAAGGTGAACCTCGCGCAGCTCGCTCACTTCCAGCGCCTGCTGTCCGTGCTGGGGTTGCCCGCCGCGCTCGCCGGCGCGCTCGCCGACTGGATCGATGCCGACAGCGAGCCGCAGCCGCAGGACGGAGCCGAAGACGCGTACTACCTCTCGCTGCAGCCGTCTTACCTCGCCGCCAACCGGCCATTGATCGATGTGGCCGAGCTCGCGCTGGTGCGCGGCTTCGACGACAGCGTTCGTGCACGCCTGCGCCCGTTCGTGTCGGCATTGCCTGTCTTCACTGCCGTGAACGTGAACACTGCGTCGCCTGAAGTCATTGCAGCAGTGGTCGATGGCTTGGGTCTGGACGGCGCCCGTGCTTTGGTCGAGAAGCGCGAGCGCGCTTATTTTCGCGACCGCGCTGATCTCCTGAACCAGCTTCCCAGGGGCGTCCTGGTGGCGACTGAAGACATCTCTTTCAGCAGCGATTACTTCATCGCGACGACGCGGGTAACCATCGGCGGGGCGCAGGCGCGCGGATCGGCGCTGCTCGCGCGCGGGATCGCCGGCTGGCCCGCTATCGTCTGGCGCAAATATCCATGAGCCTGCTGCGGATCCGCGGTTCGCTTGCCGACGCACCGGTGCGGTGTCAATGGGCGCTCGTCAACAACGGTCGCGAACCGGTTGCAGGAGAAGGCCGGCTCGCGGAATTGCCGCGCCGCGCCGAGCGCGTCCAACTGGTGATCCCCGCCGCGCAGGTACTGATCACTCGCGCGCGCGTACCGCATGCGGCCAGACGCCGCGCCGGATCGGTGCTTGCCTTTGCGGTGGAGGAGAAAACGGCGGGCGAGCCGGATGCCAACCAGGTGAGTTGGCTCGGTGCCGTTGGTGACGAAGACGCGCTCGCGGTTGCGGACAAGGAGGGACTGGAGCGCTGGCACCATGCGCTCGGCGCCGTCGGCATTCGTGTCGACGAAGTGCACTGCGAAACGCTGTTGTTGCCTATTCAGGCGGGAGAATGGAGCATCGCCTGGAATGGTAGCGAGGGGTTTGTACGTACCGGGGAGTTCGAAGGGGCCGCGACCGATTGCGGCGACCGGCAAGCGCCTCCGCTGTCCCTGCGCCTGATGCTCGAAGAAGTGAAAACGCGCAGCGCTGGCCCGACATCGATTGCGCTCTATATGACGACGCCGGATGCGGCGCCCGATATCGCGGCATGGCAACGCGAGCTCGGGATAGACCTGCGCATCGCCGGAACATGGGATTGGCGCACGGCGCCGCCCGGCGCCGGTGTCAGCCTGGCGCAGCAGCGCCAACGCTGGCGTGTCCTTTCCGGCGCGGCTACGCGTCTGCGACCGGCGGCCTGGATCCTGGGCGCCGCGCTGGCGATGCATGCAGTCGCGCTGGTCACCGACTGGACGCTGCTCGCCGGCGACCAGCGGGCATTGCGCCAGCAAATGGAATCGCAGTTTCGCGCCGCCTTTCCCGACGCGGTCGCAGTGGTGGACCCGGCGCTGCAAATGCGCCGCAAACTCGCCGAAGCGCGCCATACCGCAGGACTATCCGACAGCGGCGATTTCCTGCCGATAATCGAAACAGTGATGGCGGGAATGAAGGAGTTGCCTGCGGGAAGGCTGCGCATCTTGTCCTACGAGAGCGGACGGATGACGCTCGAGCTTTCCGCCGTCGATGAGGCGAGCGTGCGCCGCATCGTGGCGCGGCTGGTTCAGTCAGGCTTGAGTGTCGAACCCTCCGCGGCCTTGAAGCGCCCGGGAGGCGCAACGGTTGTGATTACCGTGCGGGTGTCATGAGAACGCGGCTACGCAGACTCTGGGAATCGCGGGCGCCGCGGGAGCGAGCGATCATCGCTGCGCTGGCCGTAATGCTGGGGGCTGTCCTGTATGTGTGGCTCGTGCAGTCGGCCGGGCAGGCCCGCGTGCAGTTGCACACGAGCGTCACGACACTGCGGGCGCAGGCGGCCCGTCTCGAACAGCAGGCGGCCGAGCTCGAGCGCCTGCGCGCCACACCGGCCACACCGGCATCGCAGACCGATCTGCGTACGCTGGTGCAAGCGCAAGCCGGTGCAGCCGGGCTATCTCGCGCGCTGGTGAAAATCGATGCGCCGGACGCCAATCAAGTGGTGGTGGTATTCGGCGCGGTTGCGTTCGCGGATTGGCTCAACTGGGTCGCCAGCCTGAAATCGCAGCAAGTCCGTCTCGACACTTGCCGGATCGAAGCCCTGTCCACACCGGGCATGGTCAGCGTGACCGCGACCTTACTTCGGGCCAAGCATCAATGAAACGCTGGAGCCTGGCCGCAATCGGACTTGTGGCTTACGCGCTCGGGGTCATTACCACCGCGCCGGCGACGTTGATCGATGCCGGCTTGCAGCGCATAAGCCACGGCAAGCTGCGCCTTGTCGAAGCGCAGGGCACGCTGTGGTCGGGGTCGGGGAAGATCGAGATTCGCGATACGGGCGGGCGTAGCGGTGTTGCAAAAAGTATTGCCTGGCGTGTGCTGCCGGCATCATTGCTGCGCGGACACCTGGTTTGCGAAGTCGGGCTGGAGCAGGCGACCAAGCGTTTTCCCGTGACGATATCGTTATCCAGGATAGAACTGGCGAACGCCGATATCAGCTTGCCGGCTGCGGCACTGGGTCTCGGCGTGCCCAAGCTCGCGCCGCTTGGTCTCACAGGCGATGTGCTGATCCACGTGGCGAGCCTGTCCATCGCGCGCGACGGAATGGAGGGAAACGCGACCCTGCAATGGCGCGCCGCCGGCTCGACCCTCACGCCCATCTCGCCTCTGGGCGACTATGAACTGAACCTCGATGCTGAGGGCGCTACGGTCCATGTCTTGCTGCGTACCATTCAAGGTCCGCTGCAGCTCGATGGCAAAGGATCCTGGGCAAACGGGGATAATCCCGATTTTCTGGCCATCGCTGGTGTTCCCCCACAGCACCAGCAGCAACTCGGCCCGCTGCTGCGCCTGATCGCAGTGGAACGTAGCGCAGGCAGCTTCGAGCTACAGCTCAAGTAAACAGACATCCCCGAAGTTGCGGCGCCAAGCCAAGCGCTTTTCCGCCTTATGCGTGCTGGCGCACAGAGAATCTGCCGCGGTTGGCGCATAAAGACCGTTACGACAGATGGCTTCAGAACGGTTGATCTTGTTTTTTTCTGAACGAAACCCGACTTCTGCCATCGTCGTGACGCATGAACCTCAAGGCCGGAATCAGGATGCATGGCCGAACAGGTTTGTTAACTTTCGCAGAAAACTTACTAAAGGAATTTCATCATGAATCATCGTCAAAAACATCTCTTCGCGCGCCTGCTTGCAATGGCCGCGTTACTTTCCACGGCCCCGATTCAGGGGGCATGGGCTCAAACCGCACCAGCACTGGGTACGGCGTCGAACTTCGCGGTACTGGGCGGCGCGGGGGTAACTTGTACCGACTCGACCATCACGGGAGCTATGGGCTCGCTCCTGACGGTCGTTCCAACTACGACGTGCAACATCGTCGGGCCGATTCACCAGGGGGACGCTACAGCCATCCAGGCTTTCAACGACGCTGCCCTGGCGTACGAGGAGCTGGCGGCCATTCCGTGCCCGGCCGACGCTGACCACAATCTTGTCGGGGACCTCGGCGGGAAGGTTCTTTCGCCGGGTCTCTACTGTATCAGCGGGGTAGGGCTGTTGGCGAGCCAGTTGACGCTCGACGGACCCTCGGACGGGATCTGGATCTTCAAAGCCTCGACCAGCCTCACGCCCATTAATGGCTCAGTGGTCATGGCGGGCGGCGGGCAGGCGTGTAACGTGTACTGGCACACCGGCACCGCAGTGTCACTCGACTCCGCTACGAAGTTCCTTGGAACTATTCTCGCGGGAACGGCCGTCACCTTTACCGGTGTCGGCTCAAGCCTGGCCGGTCGAGCGTTGGCGAAGACCGCCGTTACGGCGACTGGAGCCAACATCAGCGGCGACTGCGCAGCGCAGCCGGCAGGGCTCTCACCGTTCTGAGAACTCGACCGGGAAAGAACTTCTTCCCGGCAGAAATGAGAAAGGACCCGCGAGGGTCCTTTTTTTTGCGCAGTCCTTGGGACCGAGGCTTACGCCTTCAGAGGTCGGTTGGCAATACTGCTTCAAGCGGGCGCGGCTATCCTGTCAAAGCTCACGCACCGCAAGCGGATGAGCACCCCCAGACGGTTTAGGTTGTATACCAGATTCATCAGGCCGATGCCCGCCTTGGCGCGCTTGATACCGATGCTGCGCAGGAAGATGCCGCCCATGCTGTTTTCCATATGCCCGAAGACGTGCTCCACGCGCGCGCGGAGTTTCAATTTCGCCCGATTGCTTTCCTTCTGCCTGTCCGTCAGCGGCGCATTGCGCTAGCCCTTTTCGTGAATTTGGCTGGTCAGCGCGCGCGCCTGGAGATCGGCTCCAATCTCGACCGAGCGATAGGCACTGTCGGCATGCGCCACAGCGCCGCCGTCGTCGGCCTTACGCAGCACCTCGCCCAGCACTTGCGAATCATGCACGCTCGCATCGGTACCCACATCTGCCCTGACTTCATCTCCGGGCCCGCTTCTCGCAACGCTTGCGGCAGTCGATCGAACAAAGGCTCGACCAGATTCAGCGCCACCAACTGCTCGCGAAATGCCCACAGCGTGCGCGCGTCCGGCACTTTGCCAGATAACTCCAAGCCCAGAAATCGCATGAACGAAAGCCGATCCCCAATTTTATATGCCAGCCGCTCATCGGCCAGATTGTAGAGCCGTTGCAACACCAGCTCCTTGAACATCAACACCCGATCAAACGGCTTGCGACCGGCCGCACTCTTGCGCCCGACTTTATCCAGACCCTTGAGCACTTCCCGAAACAACTCCCAGTCAATCACCGCATCAAGACGCAATAACCGGTCACCAATCTCGTCCAAAAGATCATATCGGTTCTCAAGATCGAAAAAGTTACTTTGCATCATTACTACCCCAGAAATTCATTACGCTACTCTGACAGCGGAAATTTATAGAAGTGCCCTTAGGTGGGCTAGCGCACAGAACATCTTGCGACGGAAGCGGATATTGGTCGTTGCAAAGCGCAGCGCCAGAACCTTGGCGCAATACGCCCAGGCCCGAGATCCGAGATTCGCCGCTGCAAGGGATCAGCAGATGGCTTTCAGGATTTCATTTCGAAATGCATTTTTCAAGAGAAGCAAAATGAACAAGTCCGAAAACATTTTCAAAGCACTGATGTGGTTTATGGCATTACTGCTGGCCGCTTTCGTGGCCGGATGCGGCAGCGGTGGAGGTGGTGGTACGCCCGGCGCAGGCGCAGGCTCACCTACAGCTCCAGGCGTAGGCACAGGCTTAGGCGGCTTAGGTAAAGGCCCGGCACCGGTGGTTCTTAAGACGGCTGGCAATTTCGTGATTCTGGCACAATCAAAAATCTCAAATGTTCCAACCTCCACGATAACTGGAGATCTTGGATTGAGTCCAGCCTCCTTTACTTTCATCACGGGATTTCCACTAACACCGCCGGATGCCTCGGCTCAATTTTCGACATCCCCTCAAGTGACCGGAAAGATATTCGCAGCCGACTATCAGGTTCCTACTCCTGCTAACCTGGGCATTGCTATAGGCGATAAGGACGCTGCGTACACCGATGCCAACTCACGAGCTCCTGATTATACTGAACTGGGCACCGGAAATATTGGCGGGATGACCCTTCCCCCTGCCACCTACAAATGGAGTACCGGTGTTTTAATTCCAACGGATATCACGCTCAACGGTGGCCCAAACGATGTCTGGATCTTCCAGATTGCGCAAGGCATTACCCAGGCTTCCGCTGCGAAGGTGATCTTGACCGGTGGTGCACTGCCTAAGAACGTTTTCTGGGCGGCCTTCGGTGTTGTCGCGCTTGATACGACCGCACACATGGAGGGGGTGATACTGTCGCAAACATCGATCACGCTAAACACGGGCGCATCGGTAAACGGCAGACTGTTGGCAGCGACTGCGGTCACTTTGGATGGTAATACGGTTATACAACCTGCTCCATAAGGCATGCAGTATAGGATGTGAAGCAGTTAATAAAAGGCCGTCGCGAGACGGCCTTTTTTATAATGACACGGACTTCCCCTACTCGCCCAGAGACGTCGTCAATTGTTAAGGAACCTCTGAGTAAGTTCCACATGGCCGCGCACTTGGCTTTGCGGGATGGGATGCAAGGCGTGCGACGCAGCGAATGGTTGATGCCCTTCGCAAGGAGCATAACGCAGCAGACCGCGCCAGCTTTACATGGAGACGAAAATGAGTAACTGCAAACGTGGTTCCGCGGCAACTTGCGGCTGGTTCATGGCATTACTGCTGGCCGCTTTTGTGCCCGGATGTGGAAGCGGCGGCGGAGACACCCCAGGAACCGGCGCAGGAGCGGGCACAGCAACGGCCCCCGTAGCCCCAGGCCCAGGCACGGGCGTAGGCGGCGCAGGCGCAGGCCCAACGCCAGTAGATCTTGGAACGGCCGGTACTTTCGCGATTCTAACAAAAGCAGGAATCTCAACCGTTCCAACCTCCGCAGTGACCGGCGATATCGGCGTGAGTCCCATCGACTCGACCGCTATCACGGTGCAGGTACCGGTCGCGAAATACGTGCTGTTGCTGGCAGTGGCACTTGCTGCACCGGTTTCGCTTGCGCAAGGCGTTGCACCGGACGCGCTGCTGCGGGCGGTTAGCGTCGAGGTAATCGACAAAATCAAGCAAGACCAGGAACTCCGGGCAGCTGACCCGGCGAAAGTCGCGGCCCTGGTCGAGACCAGGATCATGCCCCTGTTCGATTTCGTCCGCATGACCCGGCTTGCCATGGCGCGCAACTGGCGCCTGGCTACGCCCGAACAGCAGAGGGTGCTCACCGAGGAGTTCAAGACGCTGCTGGTGCGGACGTATTCCACTGCGCTCGCGCATTACCGCGGTGAAGTCATCGATTTCAAGCAACTGCGCGCGGCGCCGCTCGATACCGAGGTGACGGTCAGGTCGGAGGTGAAACAACCGGGGAAAGAACCGATGACCCTGGACTATCACATGGAGAAAACACCGGCGGGATGGAAGATCTACGACGTCAAGGTTGCGGGCGTGCGCCTGGTTACTACTTATCGGGAGGTCTTTGCCGAAAAAGTCCGCGATGGCGGTGTGGACGGCCTGATCAAGTCCCTCGTGGACGGGAACCGGGGGGGCGGCTCGAGATTCAATTCCATCAAGACCTCGTTCTGGGAAAAGTTCCGTGTCTTGTACGCGATCTTCCAGAGTGTGTTTCGGAGTGGCCGGCAATAGAGGCCGGGATTCGCAGCTCGTTTCCGGCCCGATCACTTAATTTTCGCCGCATTCGTGCGCCAACGCACAGCACGTCATTGCCGGGCGAGGATAATCAACATGAGGATAAACAATATTTTTATCGGCTGGGCAAAGGATTGAGGAAACGATATGCATAAGACGAAGATGAAATCCGTACTGTTCCTGGCATTGGCGCTCGCGGCGCCGGTCTTGCCCGCGCAGGTGGTCGAGCCAAACGTAATGCTGCAATCGGTAACGCTGGAAGTGATCGCGGCAATGAAACAGGATCGAGACCTGCATGGCGGGAACCTGAAGCAAAGCGCCAGCCTGGTCGAAACCAAGGTTCTGCCGCTGTTCGATTTTTCGCGCATGACCCGGATTGCGGTCGCGCGCAACTGGCGCCTGGCTACGCCTGAACAGCAGGCGGCCCTCACCGCCGAGTTCAAGACTCTGCTGGTGCGCACCTATTCGGCGGTGTTGTCGAGCTATCGCGACCAGGTGATCGAATTCAGGAATATGCGCTCGGCGCCGGCCGATACCGAGGTCACGGTCAAATCCGTGGTGAAGCAATCCGGGACGGCGCCGGTAGCCATGGACTACGACATGGAGAAGACGCCGGCGGGATGGAAAGTCTACGACGTGAAGGTCGCCGGAGTCAGCCTTGTCACGACGTACCGCGACTCCTTTGCTGAAAAAATCCGCGACGACGGCGTGGACGGCCTGATCAAGGCGCTCGAAGACAAGAACCGGCAGGGCGATTCCCGTGCCAGGGCACCCAAGACCTGAATCCGGAACGGGCAGGCGTCGCGCATGCCCTGGAAAAAAGCGAATTTAAGACGTACTACCCAGGTTCCAGAAAAAATGCCCGTCCAGACTGCGGACGGGCATCGATTGCCGAGCCAACAAGACCTCAGCCGTCGTGCTTGCCGCCCCTGCCGTGCTTGCCGTTATTGTCATGGCCATGGTTGCCATCGCCTCGATCGTCGTTATCCCGATGCTTGTGTTTCTTTTCCTTTTTCACTTTGATGGGTCTGTAGTCGTTGTCGCGTTCCCAGTGGCCTGCTGTGCGATAGTAGGTCCGCTCGCGCTGATCCCAGCGATCCGGCTGCCAACGATAGCCTTCGCGTTGAACGATGGAGCGTCCGCGAACCCAGACATGGCGCTCGCCGGTCCAGCCCCAGTATCCCGGCGCCCAGACATAGCCAGGCGCAATGATCGGCACGACTTCATACTGCGGCGCGGGCGGCTCGATGATGATGTTGAAGCTGATCTGCGCGTATGCCGGCGCTGCAAAAGCGCTGGCGGCCAGCAATAGCGACAGCAACAGATTTCGTATGGCGTTGGTGGGGTTCATGGTCAGGCCCTTTGTAGGTACTGGCCCCATGTTTGCACTTTACGCAGGTTTACTCCGTGCGCTGGCGCACACAATGATCGGCGTCTATCCTGTCAGGCCGCGCGGCATAGCCGTCGTGCGCCTGTCTGCTGACGCGATAGAGCTGGCGAAGTTCATCGATCATCCGTATGCGTGGGGCTACTCGGGCACTACCGGCACGTTTGCGGCGCCTGAGCGGGTGCTGTTTGTTACGCTCTCGACGACAGGGCTGCACTTGATCCCCATAAATCTCCGGCATTGATAGTCGCTTTTCTTGTTGTTGTGCGCGCTGGCGCACAGAGCGTTTTGAGACGGCGGGGTATAACTTCCAGACAATGCGCGAATTGACAGCGGGTTAGAGGCCAGTCTGCACGGGGATTGGTCGTTGGCAACGCCGGAAGAGCGGCAACGCTTTCCTGAACCGCCGCCAGGACTATTTCACGATTTGAACGGAGCTTGTGCCATGCCCGCGAAAGAACTTGATTCCGCCGCTCTCGACAAGGCCGCCGGCACGGAGGCTGCCAACATTGAGGTGCAGCGCAAACAGGCTCTGCTTAAAACGGGAGCCTTGCAGAGCGCGATTTTCAACAGCGCCAACTTCTCGATTATCGCCACTGACGAGAAGGGCATCATTCAATTATTCAATATCGGCGCCGAGCGCATGCTGGGCTACGCGGCCATCGAGGTGGTGAACAGGATCACGCCGGCCCACATTTCCGATCCAAAGGAAGTGATAGCGCGCGCCGTGGTATTGAGCCGCGAGCTTGCCACCTCGATTACGCCGGGCTTCGAGGCCCTGGTCTTCAAGGCTACACGCGGAATCGAAGACATTTACGAGCTGACCTACTTCCGCAAGGACGGCAGCCGCTTTCCGGCGATCGTGTCGGTCACGGCGCTGCGCGACGCTGACGGCAAAATCATCGGCTATCTGTTGATCGGCACCGATAATACCGCGCGCAAGCAGGCGGAAGCCGAGCAGAAGAAGCTCGATCAGCGCCTGCGCGACCAGCAGTTCTACACGCGCTCGCTCATCGAATCCAACATCGACGCGC
>ERZ1292630.1342-Hain-H41-02um-R3-1342-length-24241-cov-5_pt1 | contig 24241 bp, 25 predicted proteins | sample MGYA00564408_ERZ1292630 | MGnify/ENA primary metagenome ERZ1292630 (study PRJEB36523, sample SAMEA6512641) | groundwater metagenome | collected 2019-01-08 | study: AquaDiva: Metagenomics assemblies of 32 groundwater samples
CAAAGAGAAGGGAATTGAACCGGAAAATATTATAGACATTCTAGCTCTCGGGGGTGACTCCAGCGATAATATCCCCGGTATTCCCGGTATCGGCTATAAGACTGCTTTATATCTCATTAGAGAGTGGAAATCATTGGAAAATGTATTAGCAAATGTTGACAAAATAAATGGCAAGAGAAAACAGGAAAACTTATTGAAGTATATAGAGTCGGCCAGGCTCTCTAAAAGACTGGCAACTATAAATACAGAAGTCCCGTTGGATTTTAGTCTCGAATCCTGCCGTTTGACAAATTTCGACAATATCAAGCTTAATGAATTATTTACCAAATACGGCTTTAATTCATTCCTTACTGAAAATCATGATAATAATTGAATGAAGCAAAGGGTGAAGGTAATTGGTATCGCTGGTGGTATAGCAAGCGGAAAAAGTACAGCAGCAAAAATGTTGGGATCATTGGGAGCAGACATTATCGACGCTGACAAGATTTGCCATCGGCTCATTAATACAAAAGATATAGTACAAAAAATCACTGATAGATGGGGAGATCATTTAAAAAACGAGCACGGTAAAATAGAAAGGCACAAACTTGGAAAAATCGTATTCGCAGATAAAAAAGAGCTGTCCGCATTAAATAAAATAATACACCCAAAGGTAATAAATCGAATTAAAAGCCGAATTGCTAACCTTAAGGACGAAGCGACAACAAAGGCTATAGTTCTAGATGCCGCTCTATTAGTAGAATCAAACTTAATAGACATCTGTGACATTATGCTATTTGTCAATACCAAAAGGAGTACATGCAAGACAAGAGTACAAGAAAGTCGAAAGTGGCCTTTAGATGAAATAACCAAAAGAGAGAAATTCCAAGATTCATTACGGAGAAAAAGGGAAATTGCAGACATTGTTATTAACAATAACCAGTCTCAAGAGGATACATTAAAACAAGTTAAAGATTTTTGGCGTCAATTTATAACTAAAAAGTAATTTGGAGGATAACATGGTTTCAACAAAGACTAGTAAGAAAGCAAGTGCCGCTACCGCAGAGAAGGATATCAAGGGCACTATGGATACGATGGATACGATGGATACTAATGATACTAATGAAAAGTATGAAGAAATTAAAAAAGGTGATATGCATATCACCGCATTGCAGAAAATGACAATAAAAGAGCTTCAAGATACAGCTAAAAAGGAAGGCATCAAGGAGTGCTCCGGTCTTAAGAAACAAGAATTGATTTTTAAAATACTTAAGGAGCGTGTAAATCAAAATGGCCTTATGTATGGAGAGGGGGTAGTAGAGGTATTACCTGAAGGGTTCGGGTTTTTACGTTCTCCGGACTATAACTATTTACCATGCCCTGATGATATATATATTTCACCGTCACAAATAAGACGTTTTGGCATAAGAACAGGTGCAATAATTTCCGGGCAAATACGGCCTCCTAAGGAAAACGAAAGATATTTTGCTCTGCTCAGAGTAGAGGCCATAAATTATGAGAATCCGGACCTCTTGAATGAAATGATCGTCTTTGATGATTTAACGCCACTACATCCTAATAAACGTCTTTTGTTGGAAGTAAAGAAAGACGAAGTAGAGATGAGAATAATGGACCTTGTTACTCCGATAGGAAAAGGACAGCGTGGTTTGATCGTTGCACCTCCCCGCACGGGAAAAACTGTTCTCCTTCAGGAAATTGCAAACAGTATTACAAAAAACCACCCTGAAGTCTACCTGATAATTCTCTTAATTGATGAACGACCGGAAGAGGTGACAGAGATGGCCAGAGCTGTCCGGGCCGAAGTAATTGGTTCAACTTTTGATGAACCGGCAAGTCGTCATGTTCAGGTCGCTGAAATGGTGATAGAAAAAGCCAAACGTATGGTAGAATACAAAAAAGATGTTGTAATATTACTTGACTCCATCACACGCCTTGCAAGAGCATATAATACTGAAATCCCGCATAGTGGAAAGATATTATCAGGTGGTGTTGATGCGAATGCGCTTCAGAAACCCAAACGATTCTTTGGCGCTGCAAGGAATATAGAAGAAGGCGGAAGTTTGACAATAGTTGCTACAGCGCTCATAGATACCGGCAGCAGAATGGACGAGGTTATCTTCGAAGAGTTTAAGGGTACCGGCAACATGGAATTACACCTGGACAGGAGACTGGCAGATAAAAGGCTATTCCCTGCAATAGACATAAACAGGTCTGGAACAAGGAAGGAGGAGTTAATACTTGATCCTGATGAACTGAAAAGAGTATGGGTGTTACGAAGGGTTCTGAATGAAATGAATCCGCCAGATGTATTGGAATTACTAATCAGCAGACTGACAAAAACTCAGACAAATGCCGAATTCTTAATGAGCATGAATCTAAAAAGGTAATAGTCTATATCCATTTCATATATTCCTTGATCTTTATGTGTGTTGTTCCATTATTGTATAAAAGAATAGCTAAATTTTAAAGTTGTTTGATTTTGGATCAACCGGCCTCCGACTTGACTCCGTCCCGTAGGGGACTACGCCCCAGAGGGTAGAGTCTACGACTCAGAGAGGTTGTTACTGGTTTAAAACTCAAAGAACTATTTATAACTGCCGATTGAGTATTTCCCTTGCTCTTACTCATCAAATATACCATCAGTATAGAAATGTCTGCAGGAGACACTCCGGAAATACGCGAAGCCTGCCCCAGTGAAACAGGGCGAAATCTGTCTAGCTTCTGCTGAGCTTCTTTCCTTAATCCCGGTATACTGTCATAGTGGAAATGTGAAGGAAGTGAGAGTTTTTCCATCTTTTTAAACTTTTCGATATGTTGTTTTTGTCTATTAATGTAACCTTCGTATTTCGCCTCTATTTCCACCTGTTCCTGCACGGGAACCGAAATACTTCTTGCCCTTAGGTCACTATCGACTTCTAACAAATCATTAAAGCTTATGTTGGGACGCCTCAAAAGCTTTAATAATGAATCTTCCCCGTTCTTTTTGTGCTCAAGATATTCTCTTGTCTCTGAAATGTTTTTCTCTTTCTCCAATAACCCACCCCATTGATCACTACTAATCAAACCATACTGATAGCCGTATCTCATGAGTCTTCTATCGGCATTATCATGTCGAAGAACAAGTCTATACTCGGCTCTGGAAGTAAACATTCTATACGGCTCTTGCGTACCTTTTGTAACTAAATCATCAATCAGAACACCAATATAAGCTTCGGAACGATCAAGGATAAAAGGTTCGCATCCCCGGATTTTCAACACAGCATTTATTCCAGCCATAATTCCCTGCGCAGCAGCCTCCTCATAACCTGAAGTACCATTTATCTGCCCTGCCAGGAAAATATTTTCAACATCCTTTGCCTCCAGTGAAGGCTTAATCTGAGTGGGCGGCACATAATCGTATTCTATTGCATATCCATAACGTGTAATATTTGCATTTTCTAATCCTCTTATTGAACGAATCATTGTTTCCTGAACATCAAACGGAATACTTGTAGATATGCCATTACAATATACCTCTGTGGTGTCATGCCCTTCTGGTTCAAGAAATATTTGATGATGATCTTTATCAGGAAATCTGGTTATTTTGTCTTCGATGGAAGGACAATATCTTGGCCCTACAGCTTTGATCTGTCCCGTAAAGATTGGAGAACGATCAAGGTTTGCTTTAATGATCTCGTGTGTTATGTTGTTTGTGTGAGTTATATAGCATTTGATCTGAGGTCTTAGAATCTTCTTAGTTGAAAAAGAAAATGTTGTAGGATTCTCATCGCCATCTTGTGCCTGCAATATATCATAATTTATTCTACTGCCGTTAAGACGTGGTGGTGTCCCTGTTTTAAGCCTATCAATCTTGAAGCCTAAATTCTGCAAACTGTCCGATAATTTTTCGGCAGACGGTTCGCTGGATCTTCCTCCTTTTGACTGGGAGTTGCCAATGTGAATTAATCCATTTAGAAACGTACCGGTTGTAATAATTACGGCCTTAGACCTGTACCTTGTCCCGCTTTTACCAATTAAACCCAGGATTCCATTATCTTGAATTATAATTTCTTCAACGCAATCCTGGCGTAATGAGAGATTGGCCTGCTCTTCCAGTTTCCTTTTCATCGTCAACTGATACAGTCTTTTGTCTGCCTGTGCGCGAGGCGACCGCACTGCGTGTCCTTTACTTGCATTAAGAAGTCTGAACTGTATGCCGGTCGCATCAATTACCTTCCCCATTTCACCGCCAAGGGCATCCACTTCACGTACTAATTGACCTTTTGCAAGTCCGCCAATTGCAGGGTTGCACGACATTTGAGCGATAGTATCAAGATTCATGGTCAACATGGCTGTCTGCATACCCATTCTTGCAGATGCCAATGCCGCCTCACATCCGGCATGACCACCGCCGACAACAATAACATCATAATTAATATACATCATTTTGCCTTCTGTACCACCCGTTTCTCTCTAATCACAGTAACCGTAACTTCTCCAGGATATTCAAGTTCTTCTTCTATTTCTTTTGCTATATCATAGCAAATTTTTGAGGCCAATTTATCATTAACCTTGTCTGGATGAACGATCACCCTTATTTCTCTGCCAGCCTGTATTGCATAGGCGCTTTCAACGCCACCAAAAGACATTGCCACACTTTCCAACTTCTCCAGCCGTTTAACATACTTCTCAAGAGTTTCCCGCCTTGCCCCCGGCCTGCTGGCCGAAATTGCATCTGCCGCATTTATCAATACAGAATAAACCGTTTCGGAAGGCACTTCTTCATGATGCGAAGCAATCGCATTTACAACCTCAGGTTTTTCATCATACCTTTTAGCAATATCCGCCCCTACAAGAGCGTGAGTACCTTCAACATCTGAACTAACGGCCTTACCAATGTCATGCAGAAGACCGCATCTTCTTGCAATCTGTGCATCCAGTTTTAATTCACCTGCCAGGATACCCGCTAAATTAGATACCTCTATAGAATGCTGAAGTTGATTCTGCCCGTAGCTGGTACGATATCTTAGACGGCCTATTAAATTGATGATCTCTGAATGCAAATCATGTATTCCCAACTCGAAGCTCGTCTGTTTCCCGGTTTCCTGAATAATCTGTTCAATATCTTTTTCTGTCTCCTGTACTACTTCTTCTATACGTGCAGGGTGAATTCTACCATCCAGGATTAATTTCTTCATTGCCAGCCTGGCAACCTCCCTGCGAACACCGTCAAATCCTGAAAGAACTATGATTCCAGGGGTATCATCAACGATTACGTCAATTCCTGTTGCTTTTTCAAAGGCACGAATATTTCTACCTTCACGGCCAATAATCCTTCCTTTCATTTCGTCACCGGGCAATTCAATCGTACTTACAACATTATCGACCGTGTTATTTGCCGCACATCGCTGTATGGCAGTACATAATATTGAAACCGCATTCTTTTCGGATTCTTCTTTGGCTTTTTTTGTGTACTTTTCTATTAAGTTGGCACATTCCTTTTCAAGTTCTTTTTCCAGGCGGCTCAACAATAGTTTTTCAGCTTCTTCCCCGGTCAACCCTGAAACTTTAAAAAGTGTATTTTTCCCTTCCTGAATAAGGTCTTCAAGCTGTAATTCTTTCTTTCCAAGTTCTCTTTCTTTGTTTGATAAATTAGAAGCCATACTTTCAATGTATTTCTCCTTTTTTGTAAGTATATCTATCTTTCTCTCCAAATTGTCTTCTCTTTTACTCAAACGCTTTTCCAGGTGACGTAATTCTTGTCTTGATTCCTGCGTCTCTTTCTCAAAAATCTCTTTCCTTTTGTACAAATCTTCTCTGGCTGTAATGTTGGCGTTTTTTAATATCCTCTCCGCCTCTAATTTTGCTTCTTTAATCACGTTCCTGGAGGTTCTCTCCCTGCTAACTTGACGTAACTTGAAAAACAGATAACATATTAAAAAACCAAATGTTATGCAAACAGGCAATACAAATACATAAAATAATTTTGGTATTTCAGTGAAAATATGGATAGGTCATCACCGCCTTTTTTAAATAGACAATTAAAAAGATTTCTGGAGATTCAATTGAAGATTCTATTGATTCTCAGAATAAAAGAATTGAGGTATGGAAGAATACTAACGGCAAGATTTATAGTCGTCCCTTGTGCTCTAACGAAACGATTTTAACTTGGAATAGTCTTAAGATTTCCTGGAAATGATTCTAGCTATAAAAAAATAAACTATATCTACCTGAATACACGGATAAGCTATACAAAATAAGTTATCAACACACTCAGGATATTATAAAAAGTTCCTTTTTTTATAAAAAAATTCAAGATAAAAATTTAATCCAAAGGCTAATGCAATGATATAAGTAATTTTCATCTTAATGGAATTCATTTTAAGACCAATAAAAATATCCATAACCCATTCCTCGTTAAAACAAAAAAGGCTTTCTTTCCTCAATTCTTCTTTCATATAAGACAAATCTATATATACACTTAAACTAACACCAATATTTTATGCTATATAAACAAGAATAGAAATTTTTGCATTAAATACTCAAAAACTATCGCATAACTCTGGTGCTAGATATTTCATAAAAAAGTATTGGGATTTTATATTACAAACAAACGGAAGTCAAGTAATTTAAAACAGATAAATAGTTTTATACGAATGGAGACAATCTTTTAATATCCACAAGACATCCAAAAGTCAGATTATTTTAGTTCTTATCTAGCGACGTCCTCTAGTAGTCATCTGGTACATAAACAAGAAAACAACAAAAGCTAAGATACCACCAACGAATATGTAAACAGTAATTTTACCGGTAACGGCATAAACATTGGATGTCCCTATACTGATTAGGGCAGCAATACCTATACAAAAAAAAGTTGTCAGGAGTGTATAAAACACTCTTTTTTTCATTCTTTTTCTCTTATGGATACGATGATAATATTTTCGTTTTCTATGCCTTTCTGACATTTTTACCATATCGAATACTCCACTTTGGGGAACGTTGACTAACAATAGAAGCTATAACTTTTACTCCTGATTTGGGAAAAGCGCTTTTGTGTTTAGAAAATATACGTAATAGCGCTATATGTCAATAATAAACAGATATTAATTTTACGCTTAAATATTCGATAAAAAGGGTTATTTAACATAAACATTTAGTCGTTTACACTATCACTATTATAATCTACAATAATGTTAATTATGGACAAATCGTTAGTAGACATATTCTGGGTTTTGATACGCGCTGGCCTGGTGTTTCTAACGCAAGCGGGATTTACCTGTCTGGAATCAGGTTTGACGCGGTCAAAGAACAGCATAAACGTTGCTATAAAGAGTATTACCGACTTTGGAATCTCTACCGTCTTGTTCTGGACTTTTGGCTTCGCACTGATGTTCGGAACATCCTATGGCACTTGGATTTCAGAAATACCGCATCTTTAGGTTTACGCTTGATTACCAATTTAGCAGGGAATCAACTCTAAGGTAAAATCAAACAAAATACAAAAAAAGGATATAAGATAAATGTCAAAGGCAAAGATTATGATTGTTGAAGATGAGTGGATTACTGCTGAAGATATAAAAATGAGATTACAGGCTTTGGGATATACTGTTTCCTCCCCGGCATCTACAGGAAAGGAAGCGATTCAAAAAGCTAAGGAAGATAAGCCTGATTTAGTGCTGATGGACATTGTGTTAAAAGGTGAAATGGATGGGATTGAAGCGGCAAGTCAAATCCACTCATGTTTGGATATACCCATTATCTATCTAACAGCTTATGCCGATGAAAAGATACTGGATCGGGCAAAAATAACAAAACCGTCTGGATATATCGTCAAGCCTTTTATAGATGAAGACTTGAAAATAGCAATTGAGATAGCTCTTTACAAACACAAGTCCGAAGAAGAAAGAAAAGACTAATACAAGAACTCCGTGATGCAATCTGTATACCTGCCCGAATAGGTTCAGGCGGGGAAGAGTTCCATTCTTGTGTATATGCTACCTTTCAGACTTTAAACTGGCTATCTCCTGTTGCAACTTTTTCAGCTCCATTTCCAACATACCTTTGTGAGCAAGCTCCTGGTTAGCAACTTTAATGAACATCCTTCTACTACCCTCATGTTCTATGGAATTTGCAAGTTCCAGGTAAAATTTATAACTTGACTCCTCCTTAGGAATTGCAATGATCAATACTTCTACTACTTTTTCCATTTCTTTAATTCGTTCCTGTAAACTTTTAATTTGATCCTTCATAAATCACCCTCCTTAATTAATAAGATAAGAAATCATGACAGTTTTTCAATGAGGCAGTCCGTAAACAAGCTTGCCACCCAAATGCCCCAGATAGCCGACAAGTAGTAATATGGAAATGTTTAGAATAATGAATACGATATTGAGTACACCTGTATTGTCCAGTATCCCGGGGTAAAACCAGTACCAGGTAGTACATAGTCCCCCAACTAAAATCAATATTCGCCCGTAACGGATTTTGCTAATGAAGATATGTGTTCTTACACCCCTGTATTTCTTTTTCCACTCATGGATTCCGGTAAAATGGGAAATCGGCGTAAAAAGAGTTGCTATTATCATGAGGTAGAAATATGAATTGTGGAATGAATCCTTATCTGAAAGCAGAGCAAGGAAAAGAAAAAAAATCGCTACAGGGTAGAGGGCGGTCGGGAAGTGAACGAACATCGCATGGAAAGGAATATTAAGTAAGCCAATTTTTATTTTTGTCTTTTCTGGAAAGATTTTTTTTAGAATTTCAGCCCAATTTGTTCTCATGATCAATTTCAAGTAAAACCTGCTTTCACTATTGCTGTTTCTTAATTAAAAAATATTTTACTTAAAAATCCTTTATAAATGTAGTAAAAAACTCGTGAGATAGTACGGTAGGCGGGGTGACATATTTGTTTTTATATCTCTATGTATCCTGATATTTATTCTTCCAGAAGCAAGAACATAAGCTACTTTTAAAACTTTTTGCGCCTTCGTTGGTAAGTTTTGAAATTCCGATACCGCAAACTAAACTAATCACGAAAAATTATCTTGCCTTTCTTTCTATGTACCGTTTATCATTATTACTTGAAAGCTAAGTTTACTTGTCCAGTTAGAATTATACTACAAAAATAACTATAAGAAGTAAGTAATGGATAAATCGTTAGTCGATATCTTTTGGGTCTTGATATGTGCCGTACTGGTGTTTGTAATGCAGGCAGGATTTACCTGCCTGGAATCTGGACTGACACGGTCAAAGAACAGCATAAACGTTGCTATAAAAAATATTACCGACTTTGGAATCTCTACCATCTTGTTCTGGGCTTTTGGCTTCGCGCTGATGTTCGGAACATCCTATGGCGCATGGACCGGATCAACTGGATTTTTTTTACCTCTTGACGATGGGGTATGGCCGACTACCTTCTTTCTTTTTGAGCTTATGTTCTGTGCCACATCAGTGACGATTGTTTCAGGGGCTACAGCAGAACGATTGCGGTTCAGTAGCTATATCATCGTATCGATTATAATATCTGGACTGATATACCCGATTTTTGGTCATTGGGCATGGAACGGTGCTCAAAATGGAATATCATCAGGTTGGCTTGGGATGAGGGGATTTGTTGATTTTGCCGGTTCAACCGTGGTTCACAGTGTCGGGGGATGGGTTTCCTTAGCAACATTGCTGATTATCGGTCCTCGCGAAGGGCGTTTTCCTAAGGTTGGAGTTCACAAAAAGATTCATGGCAGCGACCTCCCCTTATCTGTACTAGGCACATTCCTTCTGTGGCTAGGCTGGCTTGGATTCAATGGTGGCAGTACCCTTGCGCTTAATTATAATGTTGCAGGAATCATCACAAACACTGTGCTGGCCGGCTCCTCTGGCTCTATGGTTACGCTTGCGGTAGGGTGGATGATCCGACGGCGCGCAGATCCAGAACTACTGATGTTCGGATCTCTGGCAGGTTGTGTGGCTATAACTGCTTCTGTACATGCAGTCAGCGCAATGTGGGCCATTGCCATAGGAGGTATTGGCGGCATTATGATGCTTGGCGTGGATTATCTTTTAGAATATTTACACATTGATGATGCTGTCGGCGCTGTCTCTGTTCATCTGGGCGCTGGTATCTGGGGCACGCTTGCTGTTGCAATCTTTGGTAAAGCAGAACTCCTGAACACAGGACTCAGCCGTGGAACACAACTCTTGATTCAAGTTATAGGCATAGGGGTATGTTTTTTATGGGTTTTCGGCACATCATATATGTTATTAAGAGTTATAAATCGCTTCTTTCCCTTACGTGTTACTCCTGAAAATGAATATATTGGACTTAACGTCTCAGAACATGGGGCTACTACAGAACTCCTGGATATGTTCAGGACTATGGATGCACAGGCTAAGACGGGAGATATGAGTCTCCGTGTACCGGTGGAACCTTTCACAGAGGTTGGCCAGATTGCTGAGCGTTACAACATTGTCATGGATGCCCTTCAGAAAGCTACTGCCAGGACCGAAGCCTCTCTTGAAGAAAAAGAAGTGCTTCTGCGAGAGATACATCATCGGGTCAAGAACAATATGCAGGTTATTTCCAGCTTGCTTCGGCTTCAGTCTAGAAATGTCAGGGATGAACAACAGATAGAAATGCTCAAGGAAAGCCAGAACCGCATAAAAGCGATGGCTCTGATTCACGAGAAACTTTACCGGTCAAAAGACCTGGCAAACATTAATTTCAATGATTACATTAAGAACCTTGTAAATGACTTGTTTTTATCTTATAAGGTTAGTACTAGTAAAGTCTCACTGAAAATGAATATCGAAGCTGTTTCCTTTGGAATTGATACTGCTATACCATGTGGATTAATAGTCAATGAACTGGTATCCAATTCACTGAAATACGCATTTCCAAAGGGGAAAGACGGTGAAATTAAAATATCCCTTCGTAAAATTGTAGATTTGAAGTCCGACATGTATGAGTTAACAGTCAGCGACAACGGTGCCGGTATACCTAGAGATTTGGATATCAGAAAGACCGAATCTTTAGGGTTACGGCTGATTACAAATTTAGCTGAAAATCAACTTCAGGGCAAAGTTGAACTAAACAGAAACGAAGGGACAGAATTTCAAATTAAATTCAAGGAAGCAAAATATAAAGAAAGGATATAAGACATGTCAAAGGCAAAAATTATGATTGTAGAAGATGAATGGGTTACTGCTGACGATATTAGGATGAGCTTGCAGAGTTTGGGATATACTGTTACCTCCGTAACGTCTTCGGGAGAAGAAGCTATTCAAAAGGCAGAGAATGATAGGCCGGATTTAGTGCTAATGGACATTATGTTAAAGGGTGAGATGGATGGGATTGAAGCAGCTAGACAAATCCGTTCTTGCTATGGCATACCTATTATCTATCTCACCGCTTATGCCGATGAAAAGATACTGGAGCGGGCCAGTATAACAGAACCATTTGGATATATTGTTAAGCCTTTTGTAAACGAAGACTTAAAAATAGCAATCGAAATAGCCCTTTACAAGCATAGAGTAGAAAAAGAAAGAAAGAGGCTCATTGAAAACCTCCAGGATGCACTCCCCAGGATCACGACATTATCAGGCTTACTCCCCATCTGCCCTTCCTGCAAAAAGATACGAGATGCCGAAGGTAATTGGAAATAAAAACCCGGAATTTTCACCCAGTTGTATTTGGATTGCTTATTTGAGATTCGATTAACTCTTAACTGTTGCTGCCAAATCTACTGTATCTTTCTCATTAGTTGATTGATATTCATATCTGGCAATAAGAGCATTTGCATATTCTACGTGTGACCACATAAGTGGTACGGCAAATTGGATAACGGTTTTCTTCCCCTCATAAATATCCCTTCTAATCTTATCGTAGCTTTTTTTCATGAAGAAAAGTTCCTCTACAATAAAGTCATAGGAAAGATTGGGGATCAGGATTTCAGGATGGAATTCTTTTTTTGCATCAAGCCCTACTTCCCATTCCAGGCGAATAAACTCCTCAAACCTTCTTTTCGTACTCAAATGTTCAGGTATGTATCCCTCACTGGTTCTATACTTGTCAATTTGATTAAGAATGGCATCGCCTCTTTCAATTGCGCCTGTTTTATAGTAATACTGAGCCAGCATCGCAGTATATTGAATCCAAGGTCCGTTTCCTGCATGTATATGTGTTTCAATATCTTCTGTAAAAGGAAGATACCTTTGCAGCATGCCAAGTTCAGAGTCCCAGAGATTCTCTACCATGAAGTTGACAGAATTAGTAATAATATCAGGATTCTCATCCAGGACACAGGAATCACAATGCCCTTCTTTACACTGGAAATAAACCGGGCTCATCAGTGTGACATCAGGCCTTAAATCAAATGTCCCCTCCTTAGTTATGCGTCTGACAAAACGGTTGCTGAGGATGAAACGTCTGTGAACGGATTGGCAGAATCGGCACTTGAATGAAAGCTCTTCAGCAAAAAGGTCTTTCAAATTAAATTTATTAGTCAACTGTAGAATGAGATTAAAGAAGAGTATGTAAACGTGATTTACCCAGATGCTGTATCCCTTCTCAATCGCGGATTCATGTATTCCCGTTGTCGAAAAGAACAGGAATATTTCCTCCCTGTAAAAATGTTTAAGAGCATACTGTATTGCCTTTTTTATCCTTTTAAGATAGTCCCCCAGTTCTGCAGGTTCCTCATTCCGGGCGTAACAGGTCAATAAATAATTAGCCAGGATGATGGCTCCATAAGCGGTATTATCCTCTTGAATGTAGATGGCTTTGTCCTGTCCGTTCAATCCGTAACGCTGTCCCCACTTCCCACTCTCATCCTGAACATAAGCAATGAATTTGGCCATTCCCTTCAAGATGTTAAAGGCGTCCCCATTGGAATCCAGGTCCTTCTCCACCATTTGCCTGAACAGCATAGAGGCACTGGAACTATCTCTCGGGTATACATACGGATAGCGTGATTCCAGGATAGTTGCCAATAAAACTGTTCCTTGCTCGGTCTGGATCGAACATTTCTTAATCACTTCTAAATGTTCGGATAGTTTTTCACAAAGTTTATCCTTATCCATAATATAAATAGCTTCAAAATCAGGGGGAAGTCTGTACTATCACTTATTCTTCTGCGCTACAAGGGCCTGATAACACCAGGTACATAGAATACGGGGAAGAGGCAATGGTAAAGTAACTTTTTCTTCCCCCAAACCCCATTTGTACGTTTCGGTAACAGGGATCATCTCACGAATCTGATGTTCCTTGCAAACGGCAATCCCACAGACAATGCATATCGCAATTGCATCTGTCTCTTTTCCTTCCTTATTACAAATATAGCACTTCACAGCTTCCCTCCTTTTTAAAACATTTTACGTAATTTAATAGATGGAACAGAACTTTTAAATTATGTCAAATTAATCTGGGAAAATCAAGTTTGGTATTATGCCTATACCGTCAATGCCAAGAAAATGTCGACTCAGAGACTAAGTATAGCGATTTAATCAATTATTGATGAGTTCTGAATGTAAGAATCAAGTTATGAGGATAAGGGGCTTGGTTTACAGATTATTATTAACATTGCGTTACTTAAGATTCTTAGATTATGCTATACCAACAATCTCAGAAATATAATTCAGGCTATAACTCTGGCAGGTTGTGTGGCATGCTAGATTAACAACACAAAGCATGACAGACCACTAAAAGAGAGACGAGCAAGCTAAGCTCTCTGGAAATGCTTTTCCCTTCTAAAAAACACACTCAATCTTAGCTTGCAATATTCCATTAACCTTATTCTTATACTTTCAAAGGTAACTTTCTTTACTGACATTATCGTCAATGTCAGGCCAATCGAAATCGCTGCAAACTTTAAAACAATTATTAATACAATAAAACTGATTATCGGAGAAGAAACCCACTTTGAAAATTGTAACGTTATCTGATCAAAAGTATGCAAATGAGCAAAAAACAAAACTGTCATTACTATGAGTGTTGTCATAGCGACGGCCAGCTTTATTATGGAAAGCGTCATCATTATCCTTACAAAACGCTCACCTGCTCTCTCCGTTTTTTCTCTCACTAACCCTACAACTTTGTCTATCTTAGTCAATACGCTTGTTCTTATCCCGGATAGGTTCTTAGCAGTACGTTTAATTAGTAGGCATCCAAAGACATTTACAGTATTCATATTTAATTCCGGTTATTGGTTCAATTCAATAAAATGCATATTAGCATATTAGTAGTCATTTTAGTTTAAATAAGATATTATTGTCAATTAATTTTTTCTTATATATGGATATTTTTTATTGCAAAAATATCTTAAATATATCAATGCGCCCAGATCATATACAAAATGCAACTGAATGGGTATAAGAAGGCTGTCGTAATACTGGAATAATATACCCAGGTAGAATCCCATAATCGTAGTGATAACACAATAGACGGGAGTTATGAAATGTAAAAGCCCAAAGATTATGCTCGCCCCAACAATACCTAATTTGACCTGAATTACTGCCCTGAATAGCAACTCTTCAGCAAGGCCCGCACATACTGAGATGAAGCACAAGTCCAGTAATTTAGCTTCGGAAAATATAGCCCTTATGTCATTTATAATGATACTTCTTAGTGAACCCAGTGAAGGAATGCCCTCTGCCTTTTCTGAAAGTAATAACATAAACAGCGCAAGTGGAAACATAGCCCCAAAAGTACCTATCACTATGTCACGAAATACATTCTGGGTTAAAGGAAGTAACTTGATTCCATAATATTTCGCTATAATCAGAGCAACCATCAGGACTATGCCCTCTACGAGACAGGTCAGGATTAACAGCTTGTATCTTGGATAAACAGTAAAGTTAAACATTTATTAGATATTATTATGAGAAATAAAAAAGTGACTTTACAGGTCCTCCTTTATTATAATGTGGAACTATGGCTCGATGAAAGCTTCGAGTGAGCCTCAGCCGAACTCCTCGCCATGCTGAGCCTGTCGAAGCATTGAGGATTTATTTAATTTAATTCGTATACTATGTATAATGAAAGGAAAACTGTCATGGACTGGAAAATACTCATAGCAACTTTTACATCTATCTTTCTTGCAGAACTTGGTGACAAAACACAGATTGCCGCAATCATAATGACGAGCAAGACAAGCAAACCCTTAACCGTATTTATAGGCTCAATGGTTGCCTTTGCCGTAATAACCATATTAGGTGTTACATTTGGTGTGGCATTAACAAAATTTGTACCCATAAACTATATAAAATATCTTTCTGCAATCGCATTTATAGCTATAGGTATTCTAATATTAACAGGAAAATTGTAAATCTCCAGGTGTGCTGCCCACTTGCTTATTGCTTCTTAGCTACTACCATGTGTTATCTCAATCAGCTTCTTTAAAGATGCCTTAGCTTTACCTGAATCTATAGATTCAGATGCGATTTGCATTCCGCCCCTTAAATCTTCCGCCCCCCCTCCGGCAACAATTGCTGCGGATGCGTTTAAGAGAACAATATCACGCTTAGGGCCGTCTTTCCCTTCTAACACATCACTGATTGCTTTTGCACTTTCTTCCGGGGAGTTTACAACGAAATCCTTTATCTCCGCCTTTGGGATTCCAAAGCTATCGTGTGTTATAAAATAACTCTTAATCTTTCCATCTTTCAATTCACAGACTTTTGTTTTATCGGTTGTCGTAATTTCATCTAAGCCATCATAGCCATAGACCACAAATGCATGTTCAGTCTTTAATTTTAGCAACACCTTCGCTACGACATCTGTCAACTTTGCCTCATACACGCCTATAACCTGTCTTGTTGCCCTTGCCGGGTTAGTTAGAGGACCCAAAATATTAAAAATAGTTTTTATTCCTATCTCACTCCTTGGGCCTACAGCATGCTTCATGGAACTATGTAGAAGCGGCGCCATGAGAAAACCTATGTTTGCTTTCTTTATACACTCTTCAACAATCTCCGGTCCTGCCTCAACATTAACCCCTAATAACTTAAGTACGTCAGCGCTCCCACAGTGACTCGAAGAAGCTCTATTACCGTGCTTTGCAACTTTCAGCCCTGCACCTGCAACAACGAATGCTGCAGCCGTAGATATATTAAAGGTACATTTCGCATCCCCACCGGTGCCACAGGTATCCACCACTATATTATTACCTACATTGATATGAGTTGCCTTTTCCCTCATTACACTTACACAGCCGGTAATCTCGTCAACTGTTTCACCCTTCATCCGTAACGCCGTAATAAAAGAGCCAATCTGCACTTCCGTGGCCTTACCTTCCATTATTTCCTTCATTACTGCCTTGCTTTCCTCGATCGAAAGATCTCTGCCTTCCGCTATTTTTGCAATCATTTCTTTTATCATGATTCAGATTATGGCAGAAATATACAAAAGTGTCAAGAATTTGGATTTAGACAAATCCCGTAAGTTCCCGATAAGTAGAGGAAAACCTCCCCTTAATCCCCTCCTTCGCCCCGTCCGAACGGCTTGGCCGGGCGGGAAGGAGGGGAAATGGGGTGGTGAAGTAAATTAAAAGGTTTTCCTCTGCTTATTGAGAAATTATCAATTTTCACTATATATTGACAAAGTCTAATAATAACTTAAAATAAAACATTATGCCTGAAACACGCAGAATGACAACATACTCAAAGGAAACGGACAAAAAGAAAGCAACACCAGAACAAACTATTAAGACCGCTTATAAAATAATGGAGTCTTGTGAGTTGTGTCCAAGAAGGTGCAAGGTTAATCGTTTAAGTGGAGAAAAAGGATTCTGTGGCACAGGAACAAAAGCTGTTGTTTCATCAGCAGGCCCGCATTTTGGGGAAGAATCAGTATTGGTAGGAAAGGGAGGATCAGGAACAATATTCTTTGCAGGATGTAACCTGGGTTGTGTTTTCTGCCAGAATTACAACATAAGCCAGCTTCGCCACGGAGATGAGGTAGAAATATACGACCTGGTAAATATGATGCTACAGTTACAAATACGAGGCTGCATAAATATAAATTTTGTTACCCCAACACACGTAGTTCCACACATTATTGAATCTGTTTATATTGCCCGGACAAAAGGTCTTAAAATACCTACTGTCTATAACTGCGGAGGCTATGAATCTATTGAATCATTGCAACTTCTTTCAGGTACAATCGACATTTACATGCCTGACGCCAAGTATTTGAACTCTGATTCTTCAGAAAAATATTCCTTTGCACAGGATTATCCTGATGTAATGAAAGCGGCTTTACGGGAAATGCACAGACAAGTTGGCGATTTAGAGATTAAGGATGGATTGGCAATCCGGGGACTTCTGATACGTCATCTGGTGATGCCGAATAACGTTGCCGGTAGTATAGACATAATCGATTTTCTTGCGAATGAAGTATCAAAGAATACATTTGTAAATATTATGGAACAATACAGGCCCACATTTAAGGCCCATAACTTTCCCGAAATAAACAGACCCATAACCCATCAGGAATTCCATACAGTTTACGATTATGCAAAGAAACGGGGCTTAAGGCTTGCAGATTAGGACTGACACTCTTTAGCTATCGGTAACTTACCTTATCTTGTTTCATCAACCTTTTGCCTGGAAGGATTCTTTTCCTTTTCAGCCTTTGCCTTTGCTTCTTCCTGCAGCCTTTTCATCCTTTCTGAATCTTCACTTTGTAATAATACGTCAAGATCCTCGGTTAGCTTTTGCGGGTCAGTTGTAATGTCTTCCATACTTCCAATAGGAGTAAATCTAAATTTTGTTGTCGTACCTTTTGAACCACATCCTGAAAGAACTAATGTTGTTAAAAATATAGCCATAAACAACAAGATGAAATATTTAAATGATGTCACGATATCCTCCTTATGATTTATCCCCAATAATGTTTTTAATATTTTCCGTATTTGGGCTGTTAATTACGCCCCTTTCCGTAATAATGGCTTTTATGTTAGACGCCGGCGTGACATCAAAAGCAGGATTAAACACCTTTATTTCATCCGGCGCAATCTTATTACCTGCAATTTTAGTAACTTCGTCAGGATTTCTTTCTTCAATTGGGATTTCATCACCGGAAGCTATACTCAGATCAAAAGTAGAAGCAGGCGCAGCAACATAAAACGGTACATTATGTTCCTTTGCAATTATTGAAAGGCTGTACGTGCCTATTTTGTTAGCAGTATCACCGTTTGCTGCAATCCTGTCCGCCCCGACAATTACGCAATCAATTTTTTTCTGTTTCATGGTATGAGCGGCCATATTATCACATATTAACGTTACGTCAATACCCGCATTCTTAAGCTCCCACGCTGTAAGCCTTGAACCCTGAAGCAAGGGGCGGGTTTCATCTGCATATACGCTAATCTTTTTCCCCTTCTCTGCTGCTGCAAACATTACTGCCAGGGCTGTTCCATAATCTCCCGTGGCAAGTCCCCCGGCATTACAATGAGTTATCACACAGCTACCGTCTTCTAAAAGTGATTCGCCATTTTCACCTATCTTTCGACATATTGCTTTATCTTCTTCAAGGATGGTTTTCGCCTCATTAAGGAGTATGCGCTTTATTTCCGAGACAGGTTTGTGGCTATTCTTTTGTGCGGTATCTTCCATACGCTTCAGTCCCCAGAATAGATTTACTGCTGTCGGCCTGGAAGAACCCAGGCATGAAGTAACCTCCTTCATCTCCTTGAAGAATGATTCGAAGTCCTCAGATTTACTATTCTTAATACCTACTACTGTACCCATTGCCGCAGCAATACCAATGGCAGGCGCCCCCCTGACCATTAATGTCTTTATTGCATGGAAAATGCTTTCTTTATCATCACAATAAACGTATTTCAATTCATTAGGTAATAGTGTCTGGTCTATAAGCTTTATCCGTCCGTCTATTTCACCTATCCATTCTATAGTTGGCAACGGCACTAAAACCTCCTTTTAAAACTTAGCATATGTCGTTAACTTCTTAATTTCTTCAATATTTTCTTAACGGTCTTATCTTTCTGGACAACCTTATCAGCCTGTTTCTTTTTATAATCAAGAATTTTCTTTCTAAGGCCCTTATCTGCGGTACTCAGAATCTGAATCGCCAGGATGGCCGCATTCTTAGCCCCGGCCTTCCCGATACCTACAGCAGCAACAGGAACGCCGCCCGGCATTTGTACCGTTGAATAAAGGGAATCCAACCCACCAAGATCAGACGTCAACATAGGCACCCCAATAACTGGAAGAGGCGTCAACGACGCTATCACGCCGGCAAGATGTGCGGCGCCCCCCGCACCGCCAATAATAACCTTGTATCCCTTTTTCTCTGCATTCACAGCATATTTATGCGCACGGAGTGGAGACCGATGGCAGGAGACTACGTCAACGTCATATTTAACACCAAATTCATCAAGGACATTAAGCGTTTCCTGCATAGTACTCAAATCAGAATCACTGCCCATTACTATTCCAATTCTTTTATCTGACATATTACCTCCCAAAAATCCTTGCCCACCTCTCTCCAGGGGGTGATGTCATTGAATTAAGACGTAGCGGAAACCTTAAGGTTTCCATTAGCATGTCTAAGTGTATAAATGGAAGGCTAAAGCCATTCCGCTACAGTTTGGTGATATACACTGAATTTATGAAAATATTCTTAATTCAATGACATTGCCCTAAGAGAGAGGGTCAGGGCGTTAATTTAATGTTTTTATCATAAATAAGGGGAATAAGTTCAGACATGAAGAAAGCAAGGCTCTTAGCTGCAGTCTTTGTCTGTTTGTTAAGGCGTCTTAAAAGCGCCAGTTTTCTAGGGTTTTTCATAACCTCCAATGCCACGCTCGTAACCTTCACCTTCCCTTCATCTGACATTATACTATCATAATCAAGATGCAGGTCATCATCTATGTCATCTGAGATCGAACGTATTGCTGCAAACTCAACACCTTTTCTATATGCAATTTCGGCAACAGCAGCACTCTCCATTTCTACGGCTACAAATGAATTTTGTTCCCCAATTCTTTTTTTTGTGCTTGCATGGCTTATCACCTTGTCCACCGTTAATAGATTTCCAAAATGGCACTTCGTCTCCAGGCTGTTACTAAGTTGTCTGGCTAATCGAACGACTTCTTTCTGACAAACAAAATCTGATTCCAGTTGCAATTCTTCACCGTCGAAGTCGCTTTGACTACTATGGCCGACACTTTCCGCTACAACCAGATCGCCAACCTTAAGACCATGCCTTATCCCCCCAGCAACGCCGGCAGAAATCAATAAATCCACCTTTATAGATTCTAATAAACAATTTGTAGCCTTAACGGCATTTTTTCTACCCACTCCACCCTGAACAAGCGCTAGAGGCAAGCCATTCAGATACCCCTGAAAGAACAATACTTCATCTATATCAAACTTTTTATGTACGTTCATACAGGCGACTAAAGGGCTTATTTCCTGTCTTATCGCACACAAAACCGCTATCATCTTTTACCCTTGACTTTAAATTTCAAATACATAATACTTAAGAGGACGATCAAAAATAGTTCCGACGCTAATCCCTGCCCGATTTCGCCCACTCGTACCTGTACGAACGGGTCATTCTGGCGGGTACAAAACCACAAAGCTTTGTTGCAAAATATTACCAAAGTAAGAAATTTATAACAACAAAATATTTAAGTCAAACTATCTCGCAATAAGCATAATAGGACAATATAATGAGAAGTTCATTCAAACAAACGTATTCTCTTGCTAAATATTTATTTAAAAACAGAATCTCATCTGTTAAACGATTTCCTCTTGTATTGATGCTCGAAATTACACACAACTGCAACCTCACATGCGAAGGGTGCGGCAGAATACTGGAATTCAAAGAAACAATGGACAGAAAGATGAGTGTTGATGAATGTATGCAGGCGGCGGACGAGTGCGGAGCGCCGGTAGTCTCAGTCACGGGGGGAGAGCCGTTCCTGCACCCTGATCTTGACAAGATAGTAAACGGACTGATAGCCAAAAGGCGGCATATTTACCTTTGCACAAACGGAATCACACTTGGCGATTCTTTGAAAAAATTCAGGCCCAGTCCATATTTAAACATAAACGTACACCTGGATGGGATGGCAGCCACTCATGACAGGATAGTTGGCGCAAAAGGAATATTTAAAAAAGCAACGGATAGCATTAAAAAGGCAAAACAATCAGGTTTTAACGTATGCACAAATACAACAATTTTTAAAGAAACTGATCCAAAAGAGATAGAAGAATTGTTCGCATTTTTGACAAAGATTGGCATCGGTGGTTTGCTCGTCTCACCGGGATTCAGTTTTGAAGACAACTCAAATGACGTTTTCATTCAGAAGGAAGAATTTCACAAAAAATTCAGCTTTATTTATGAATTGTCAAAAAAATACAAAATCATGAACACGCCCCTGTATCTAAAGTTTCTAATGGGTGCAAGAGACCTGACATGCACACCATGGGGTAATCCGACAAGAAACTATCTTGGATGGAAGGGCCCCTGCTATCTAATCACAGACGAATATTATGAAACTTTTCAGGAATTGATGGATAACACCGATTGGGACAAATACGGCACTGGCAAAGACCCCCGCTGTCAAAATTGCATGGTACACTGCGGATTTGAACCAACGGTTGTCCTGCAAACAGGCAAAAGCTTCAAAGACGTATACGAAATGGCAAGATGGAATTTCAGCTGAAGTTTTGTTTTGTTACTCAACAGTCTCAAAAATTATACAGATTTTCTGACTGTTAAATCAGAAAACCGTAGTATAAAAGAGGTAGATGAGATATAATGCCGACAGTTCTTAATATTGGACCATATCGTTTTTTCTTTTATGCTGGGGATAAAGATGAGCCACAACATATTCATATTGAAAGAGATGCTAAGATTGCAAAATTCTGGCTTGACCCTGTTAGATTACAAAATAGTGGTGGCTTTAGCCGAAAAGAAATTAATCAAATGCAAAAAATTATCCAAGAACACCAAATATATTTAAGGGAGAACTGGAATGAATACTTTAGCGGTTGAAATACAAGTTCCAAAAGCACAAGGACTTACTATAACAGAAGACACCCTTAGCGTTGATCTAACTGATGGACGCACCATTTCTGTACCACTTGCATGGTTTCCCAGGCTTCTACATGCAACTAATGAAGAACGTAATAACTGGCGTTTAATCGGCAGCGGTCATGGGATTCACTGGGAATACATAGATGAAGATATTAGTATTGAAGGGTTAGTAGCAGGTAGGCCATCAGGAGAAAGCCAGATATCATTTAAGAAATGGTTAACTCGACGACAAAAGAACATATCTAGTCATTGATAATTATATCAATGGAAATATCAAATCCACAAAAATCATCACAAAGGATGATAAGAAGTCCCGGTTATCCACCTGGACATCCGGGGCTTTAATTGAATATTCCTAGAAAATAGATTGCAACTCTTTGACGATGTAGAGCGGCCTCTCATTATTCATTACTTTTATTGTGTTTTCAGCAATCAAAGTGTACCTCCTGACCAGAGCTTCCCTGGTCTCTCCGGCTATGTGAGGAGTGAGTATGACGTTTGGAAGTTTTCTTAATTCACTATTTCCCGGAAGAGGCTCCATTTCGTACACATCCAGGGCGGCCTTCCGGATTATGTTGCTTTTAAGAGATTCTATTAAATCTTTCTCATTAACTATGGAGCCCCTGGATGTATTTATCAACCAGCCAAGTCCTGCTCCACCTATCTTTTCTAATTCTTTTTTTCCAATTATCCCTTTTGTCCTGTAACTGCCATGCTCTATTAAGGGAAGAAGAATGGAAACAATGTCAGATTTCTCCAATAAATAATCAAAGCCAACAATATCTACAAAGTTAAGGCCCTCATTCCCTTTTTCCTTATTTCTTCTAAATACTACTGTTTTCATTCCAATCCCATGGGCAATCCTGGCTTTTATCTTACCGATATTGCCGAATCCAATAAGGCCAAGTGTTTTTCCGGCAAGCTCAACTCCGACCCCCCTGTTCCACTTGCCTTCTTTCATTTCCAGCCCATATTCTCTGTCATTCCTGGCTAATGCTAATACAAGATACATTGCATGCTCTGCAACGGATTGAGCCGTAATACCGGGCATATTGCAGACAGGTATCTTTCTCTCTCCGGCGGCTGCAAGATCTATGGTATCGTATCCGGTACCATACTGGAATAATCTTGTTTTCTTTGCGCTTTCTATCATTTTTTTGGTAATTATAGCTTTGTCCGGATACACAACATCAGCGTCAACTATTTCTTTAGAGATGGTATCTGCGTCATGTTGATCTCTAACAAGAACAATGTTTGCCTCAAAGCCTTTGTTACTAAGAGCGTTTTTTATGGTTTTAACCATTATCCCGTCATCATCTGAACATAATAATATCTTTAATGTTCTGGACATTTTTGTGTTAATGAATTTAGTAAGACGCCAGCTATTCTCTCGTGCAAATTACCCTCTCCATTCTCTTTACTCTTCCAGTCTGACTTGTTTTCTGTAGGTACGAATATCCTTTTCATCATGGAACCAACTTAACAAGCTCTATTAGAAATGTCAATAAAATCAATGTTATAGAATTTTTTGCAAAGGAAAATTGCAATTAAATGCTCTTGACAATTTTAAACTCGATAAATATTATTGCATATAAGAAGAAAACACTAATCATTAACTAAAAGGGAGAACAAATGAATATAATTAAATTCACTGCGATTTGCTGTTTGGCAACTTTTTTTGTTATCAATATTGCAAACCCAACATTTACCACTGCGGGGGGGTTGATTGATATGGGCTACGGCAGAGGCGGAAGGATGTCAGGCGGTTCTAAATCATCACGTTCAGATGAGCCTATACAGCCAATTCCAATTAACTTTGACTATGACAGGGCGAAGGTAGAATTGGGGAAGAAATTGTTTTTTGAACCCAGATTGTCTAAATCCGGTTGGATAACCTGTAATTCCTGTCACAACCTATCAACAGGAGGCGCAGACAATTTGCCAACCTCTATCGGACATAAATGGTTTTTTGGCCCGATAAACTCACCTACCGTCCTGAATGCAAAATTCAATCTGGCACAATTCTGGGATGGCCGCGCAAAGGACTTGAAAGAACAGGCTGGCGGCCCCATAGCCAACCCTATCGAAATGGGTTCAAACCACGAGTTAGCAGTGAACGTATTACAATCAATACCTGAGTATGTGAAATGGTTTAAGGAAGTATATGGAGATGAAAAGATTGATATCGATAAGGTCACAGAT
>ERZ1292630.1343-Hain-H41-02um-R3-1343-length-24238-cov-7_pt1 | contig 24238 bp, 11 predicted proteins | sample MGYA00564408_ERZ1292630 | MGnify/ENA primary metagenome ERZ1292630 (study PRJEB36523, sample SAMEA6512641) | groundwater metagenome | collected 2019-01-08 | study: AquaDiva: Metagenomics assemblies of 32 groundwater samples
TTTCCGGGCCGTTCCCCCTCCGTTTTTTTTTTGTGTGTGTGTGGACACCACTGGGGTAAATGCGATGAAAGGATCGACACGCGTGTGGAAAAAAATGGGGGAAGCGAGGAGAGGGCGTGAGGGGGCATCATTTGTTGCCATCGCGATGTGACCATCTTGAAAGCGAAGCAAAAAACAGAATAGTCTTTTATCTATCCGACAGCCGAATGATGACAGAACCCGTTTCAATTCCCGAGGCGGTGGCACATTTGGATTTCGTCGGGAACGCCCAGCCCGTCACGCTAGGCGACGTCGAAGAAGAGCGCGTAATGAGAGGAAGTCAAGCGGCACCCGCCGTGCGGAAAGTCGGTGACGACGTTTCTCTGCCGACGAACACGGCAGACGCTGCCGATCGGCAACCACCACGAGGCGATGTTCGAGACGCTGACGACGCCGACGCCACGGGTCATGACGCTTGTTGGAGCACCATCGGAGACCAAGAGGGAACTGCTGGAGTAACTGATATGGCCATGGTCGTAGCACGCAGCGGCGACCCGTCGTCGCTGTCATCCGACCTGCCGCTGGACCATGCAGGGGCTGGCGCGATACCCGTCGCACTGGGTGCCGGACATGTCGATCCGGCACCGTCATCCCACCCAGAAACCACGTCGACGACGAGAGAATGCGGGGGAAGTGGTGCTTCCAACGACGCACAAGGCGGTAGCGACCCCGCCCTACCGCGTGTCGGCCGTGACGACGTTGATCCGACCGCTCCGCCAGCTGTGGCTAGCTCCACGGACGGCGCCACTGGCAATGCGGCCGCTGCACCGATGTCCGTCGACGAGTCGTCAGCACACCCGGCGGATTCGTCAGCACTCTCGGCTGCAGCAGCGGCCACCCATCCGCACAAGGTTCAGCGACCGCCCAGTCTCCATATCACGACGTTGAATGTGGATCGACCCTCCCGCCGCCGCTCCGCGGATGACAGGACTGAGGCGACATCGGCCGCCGTGACAATGCCGAAGGATTCCGCGACGACGGCGAACGCGGACCATCACCGCAATCCGCCACCACCGCCCCTTCCGTCGACGGCATCGGCGGCGCTTAGTCTATCCGCCTCGTGGGGATCATCGTCAGCTGCCCCAACCAACGGACATCCGGGGCACCTCATCCCGGCCCCTCCACCAGCCACCGCCTCCGCGGCAGCAACGACCTCGTCGATGTCGCCGGCCGAACGGCTGGCCGAGCACTATGGCACCGGTGTGGCGCAGCATCGCGCCGGAAACTACGCCGATGCCGTCCGCAGTTTCAACCGCGCGGCGTTCTTGGCGCCGCAAGAGCCGTTGCCATACGTCGCCCAAAGCGAAAGCTACTTGGCCTTGCTGGACTTTCGCAGTGCGATTGTGTGCCTGAAGAAGGCGATGAAGCTCATGGCTGGCCGGGACCCGTCGGCCTCGAGGGACGTCAAGCTCCGTCTGGCTCAAGTGATGGACGCCGCTTCTGTCTTCTCCTACCGCGCCGGTCGCTTCCACGCGGCAGTCCAATTAGCAGATTCGAGCCTGTCCGAATCGCACACACCGCATGCGGTGCTGCACCGCGCATTGGCCTTGCTCGGGCTTGGAAAATTCGACGAAGCCGACGCCGCCTTGGTCGCGCTGATCACCGAGACGTCGACTTCCGTCGAACTGCTATCATCGTCCATGGCGGTCGCCGCGAAAGCCACCAACAACGCGTTACGTGGTGACAACGAACGAGAAGCCAGCCACGGGGGCCGCGGCGGCAGATCGCCCCAGCAGGGGGCCCCATCGGGAGCAGAAGTCACCGACACCGCCGCGCTCGCCGCGATCAGCGTCATCGATGCCGATGCCCGTGTGCTCCGCGCGCAGGTCTGCATTCAGCGGCGGGACTTCAGCGCCGCCCGGATGCTCCTGGAGAAGGCACGGGCGCGGCACCCGAATCATCCAAGGCTGGAGGACGCCGAGCGGCTGTTTGATACCATCTTTCAGCTGTTCCGTGCGGAGGCGCAGGACAGCGTCGATACCGATTGCCTCTCTCAGTGCATCAATTGCTTTCCCGAGGATGCGGAGCTGTACCGTGCCCGAGCGGTCGCGTACATCGGGCGAAAACAGTACACCTTGGCAGTGCAAGATTTATTCGCGTGCTTGCAAAAATCCGGCGGCTCCAACCCCGTCGCGACGACCATCATGGGGAGCTGCTTGGCGACCATTGCGCTCGAGTTGGAACAATTAGGCGACTACGCCGGGGCCGTGAATTACTACACCGAGTCCTTAAAATGGTCCGAGAGATCCAGTGACGTGCTCTTCGCCCGAGGTCGCTGCCACCAGTGTATGGGAAAGCACGAACACGCCTTGGCCGATTACAAATCCGTGTTGCTGTTAGATCCCACCAATCCGCGCGTGCGGCGACAGCTCGCGCAGCTGCACGATGAATGGGGGAGTATTTTGTACAACGAAAAGCACTATCAACTGGCGGAAACCGAATTGTCACGCGCGATCGCGTATGATACCGAAGGGATCGTCGGGTCCACGACGACTAGTGATTCGACGGGCAACCACCGCGGCGATGGCGGCGGCGGCGGGGGGGCGCTGTACCCCGCGGACAGTTACGTGCACCGGGTGCAAAGCCAGCAGCGGCAGCTCGTTGGCTTCCACCACCCTTTCTACTTCTACCACCGCGCGTTGGCAAGAATGATGATCAAGGAGAAGGACATAGCCGTGCTCGTCGTGCGGGATCTGCTGAGTTGCCGGGAGGCGTTGTCAAAGGTCGTGTGGCTGAGTGAGGCAACCGATCGGGACGGAGCCATGCTACTGGAACGGCACTTCCCTTCTGCTGGTGCGATGAGTGCTCAACGTAGCACCGCCAACAACCACCACCAACATGAAACGCTCCTCAATGGCCAAGACGAAGGACGTGTGAATGTCACGGGAGACGCCGAAGAACGCAGCATGCGTCCGCAAATCTGGGCCGAGGCGAGGAATGGCGCCGCGGAGCTGCGAGCGCAGCTGGAAGCGTCACCGCAGTTTGGGCCCATGGTGCGACTCGTGCAGCAATATTGCGGGACGTTGCCGCCGTCCGGCGATATCTTGGTCCAACTGGGGCCGCCATCGTCGCTGGACGCCGACGATGCGCTGGGCAATCGTAACGTCGTCGCGACGGCCGCCGCCTTGACCTCTCGCAAGCCTCACCATGAGGAACCCAGCCATCTCCCGGTCATGGATCCCGTCCAAACGCACATCATGCAACTCCGAACGCCGGTGGACGCCGCGGTCATGAGGCCATGCGACCCTCAGGTCATCCGCGCCGCCGTCAAGCGATATCGACAGATTTGTGCCGCCGCAGCCGCCGCGTCGTCGTCATCGACGAAACCTAGCCATCAAGGAGGGGCAGCAGGTGACACCACGCCAGCGGCGGAAGGTAAAACCGCATTCAGTCCCTCGGGTGGTGGAGGCACCAATGGTGGCGCGGCTGGCCCACCAATCTGGGCCTCCACCAAATTCGAGTTCAAGTCGCGCCTCGACCGAGTTCAAGTCAGCAAGGCACCCGCATTGGTACCGACGACGACGGCGGCGGCGGTGGTTGTTGGTCATTCCGATTCCGCTCTGCCGCCGAGGGGGGCAGGTCCCACCTCATTCTCCGGCCACGGCGCGCAGCACAACAGTCGTTCCGGGGGGCATTGTGCCATCCAAGCCACCGCCGCTTCCTCCTCTTCACTGCCGCCCCTCCAGCCGGCAGAGCAGCCGCGACGACCCACCGGCGGATCATCCGCTGGCATCGGCTCTTTTCCTTCTGGCCGGGAGCCGCTACCGCCGGCCGCTTTCGTGCTGCAGGCAGTGAAGGCCAAGGTACTCGTTGCATCCGCGCCGCCTCCGAAGCCGCAAGTATCGAAGCCGGGAGGCAGGAGGCGCGCACCTTCGCCGCCCCAAGTGTAGAGAGAGAAACGGAGAATCAATCGCCGGTGTATTTCAATCCCTTGGAGTGAACCTCTCGTTGACACAGAGTAGTCGGTGAGGACACGGGACGCCCACACTCGAAGGAAAATTTCTGCATTTTTTTTTAAATGCATATTCCTGGGAAGAAGGACGACCCCCCTCAGTCCCGAGGTCTTCCTATGTCGTCCGCTTCGTCCACAGCGGGTCCTTCGTGGTCGCCGTTCGATGGGACCATCTCTCCGGCCGCGATCCTTGCGTCGCTCAACGCCGAACGCGGAGCTCGGTTCGAGAGTCCGTGGTGGCAAGCCCCGTGGCTAATCACGACGGTCGCGGCCGCCGTCCTGGTCTTGCTGCTGGTCGTCATGACGCTACGATGCAAGGATCACACGCCACGGCGGCTGGCACCGAATCCAACGGCGTTGGCGGGATCATCGTCGTCCACCTCGATGATGCCGCTGTTGTTGGCCTCCGCTCCGCAGCAGCCTTCGTCATCGCCGTATGTCGGCATGATGACGGCCCCGTCGACGGGAACCTCCTCCTCCTCGGCGGCGGCGGCGGTCGACGTCGGCGCCCAACAACATGGGGCGGGGGGAAACGGAGCGGCCCCCACGATGGGCATTGTGGTGGTGCCGCATTGTACATCGTCTGCAGCGGCTCACCACAGTCCGCATGTGTCACCATCGGCCACCGATGGGACGACGACGATGTCGGTCGCCATCAGCGGTAGCCAAGGCGATGACGCCGCCGCCATCCTGAAGCGCAACCCGTTGCTGGGACACCAACAGCAATAGTGCGTCTCGTCGTACCGACCACCGGTAGGGGTGTCTCCCTCCCATCTTTTCCCCCCTTTTAGTGTTTTTTTTCCCACAGTGAGCCGCCTCTAAGAACGTCTGTAAAAAAAAGGAAACGAAGCGAAGCTGAGACGGACTTTCAATGTCTTTTGGTGCTCTCTTAATAACTATTAATCGAAGAGATGTGGCCGACCCTTACGCGAAGAGGCACCGCGGCGATGACCGCCGTGTCCTCAATGTGCCTGATCGCGGTGGGTGGTGTCGACGTCGTCGCGGCGGCGGAAGGTTTTGGCTGCGAGCGGACCTGGTCGTCGCCATCCAGCAGCAACAGCATCGTGTCGTGCGGCATGGGACTCCTGAGCACCGACTACCTCCTCTCCGGAACCCGGGGATTGACGCTGCTGGTCGCGCTCATTTGCCTAGTTGGCACATTCCTATGCCAGTGCTTGTGCACGCCGCTCGTTTGTCTTTGTCGTTACATGTGCGGATGCTGCGGCGGCAGTCGCCGTCGGCCGAACGCGATGTGCCGCGGCGATGCGCGGTGGGACAAGCTGCCTGGGCACCTCGTGAATCGCGGTTACAACTGGCGAGGTGTTTTATGTGCAAAGGCATCCGTCGCCATCATGACCGCGTTAGGGATCATGGGCGCCGGTGCCGTGTTGATAGGGGCGCAAGGCCTCGTGTCCGCGTACGACACCGGTCTCGACAACGCCATGTCCATGTGCATGTGGGTGACAGGACGCATCATGGATCTCGAAGAGGCCATGTCGGTGCCCATGATCGTCGTGGGCAGTGCGCCCGGCCCGCAGGTTGGCAGCGGCGCCCTCGTCCTTCCCCCTCCGTTTACATCAAGGCTTTTCAACGACACCGTGGAAACGGTCCGACGAGCCTGCGAGAGCGGCATCTCATCGTTTGGCGTCGGACAGCAGTATTTTTACATCCTTCGCTTATCGGCGCTTGTTCTATTCTTGCTCGCGAGTGCCCCGCTACTCCAGCTTTTTATTGGACTGTGCTCTGCCGCTTGCAACATTCAAACGTGTGGGCCGTCATGTGCGGCGTTCTGGCAGTGCACGGTATCTGTCCTCTACGGCTTGATCGCGGCGGTCCTGTTAATACTTAGCGTTCCCGTCGCGGATCTCGAAGGCGAGCGGAAACTATTCGTCGACGCGTCAAGCACGGGCGGCATCGTTCGCATGTTGCTGCTGCCATTGGTAAACAGTGGCGGCGTCGGGCGCCAACTCGAGTCCAGTAAAAACGCCACGCTGGACCTCGAGGCGCAAGCCATTGCGTTAGGGTGTGATATGTTGTGGTCATCGTGTAGCGATGATCCCAACCCAACGACGACCACGTCGACGATGGGTAACAATAGTCAGCAGCAGCGACCGCTGTTTCGCTGCAACGCTGCGTCATCCTCCGCCACCCAGCCGGGCCGTTCGCACCCAGCCTGCCAAGACGCCGCGGCGGTCACCGCGCTCACGGCGCAGCTGACGCTGCGATCGGACGCCGGCGTGCAATGTGTGAGCAGCAGCGGCGCGCCTGCCGCTTGTTCGCTGGTGGACTGCGCCGTGTGGTGCAACGACACCGCCGCGCGGCAGACCGCCGCCGCGTTGGCGATGCAGTCGCGCTTCGTGACCGCAATTTCAAAGGCGTTGCACGAGAAAATCGTCCCCTACTGGTCCCTCGAGGCCATCCTCAGAGTGATCTTGACGCAAGCGACGGTTTTAGATTCGCTGAGTACCGCCTTGACGACGCTCGCGAGCGGGATGACGGGACTCAGCTGGGTGCTGATGATCGCGGTGTGGTTGATGTTTCGGGGACAGAAGCGCTTCTTTGCCATCTCCAAGGAGCATCTGTTGGATGCGGAACCGGTGCACATCGATCAAGTCGCCATCCCCGTTATCGAGGACTCCAAGGCCGACTGAGTGAGAGAGACGAACCAGGTCGAAAGCCGCCGCGGAGCTAAAGGCGCAGGGCAAGTGCTGAAAAGTGGCCACAATCACCCCTTTTTTTATTCCTTTGCCAGTATCTCCCTCTTTTTTCTAGTTTTTCCCAACATTTGGCATATGGTGGATATGTACCGCAATCGACGAGGAACGAAAGGTTTTCTCAATCGATCAATTTTTAAGATATTTAAGAAAACGTCCTCGGGGGTCACACCACGTTAGGAAACAAGGGACAAGGCACAGATTTGCTTCTGGGATTACAGTATTTCATATTATTATTATTATTATTATTTTTTTTGCTTTTCATTCCGTCAACGGCGGTGAACATGACATCTGGCCCCCCGCCGCCGCTGGCAAGCTACACCTGCACGGTGTGCCTCGACACCGCCACGCAGCCCGTCGTCACCAAGTGCGGGCACCTATTCTGTTGGCCGTGTTTGCACCAGTGGGCGTCCTCACAGGAGCGGGAAACCGGAGGTCGGCTGATACCCTGTCCCGTGTGCAAAGGCGGCCTCGACGTCCACCGAAGCGGAGATGTGATTCCCATCTGCGGCGTGACGAGCAGCAGCACCTCAGCGACCGCCGCACCCGCAACGACTGGTGAGCGCCGTCGCGCCCCAGCCGCCACCACCGACGCCGAGCCATCCCCAGCAGCCTCAACCGGCTCGTCCTCTTCCGCGCGGCGACCGGCGATGGGCGATACGGCGCCGCCTCCACAACCGATTCGCGCCGCGGCTCCGGCGCCGCCGCCCCCTCGGCCCGAAAGGGCCCACGAGCCGCACCCGCCACCGCCGCAAGGGGGCGGGTGGTACGGCGGCGGCGGCGGCTTTTTCATGATGGGAGGATTCGGCGGTCTGCCATTGTTCTTCAACATTCCCATTGGCCAAGGCGCCGCAGCAGGGGCCAGGCCATGGACCGCCATTTTACCATTATTGGCCGTCCTTTTTATTTTGAACGGGGCATCCAATATGGACTGGTGGCTGTCCGCGCTGTGGAGTAGCAGCGGCGACCCTTTTCCGTCGGGAAGTCGAGGAGGAGGAGCGGGAGCAACAGGCTCCTGGTGGTACGCGTTTGTGTCCATAATACCGCAGCTCTGCATGGTACTCGCGGGTGCACTGTTCATTCTGCATGTGACGGGTACGCCATTGGAACCGATGTCTTGGGGTCGTCGATTGTACTTCCGCCTTCGCGAATACTGGAATCACTACGGCATGGGGAGCGCCACCAACATTGCCTTGACGGCCGCCACGGTCGCCGCGTTTGTGGGAGGTCTCGCGTTTGCCTTTACATCGTTGGGAAGCCGTCGCGCGGCGGCCACGAGCGTCAAGGCAAGTTCGTCGTCGTCGTCGTCGATCTCAGCCGCTGCCGCCACCGGTGAGGGATGGTTATCGTCGCTAGGACTGTGGCGTCCTGACATCCTTGTCCTGATCGGGGCCGCGGTCGTTGTCGTTGCCGCCGTGGTTCTAGGTGCCTTCTTGGCCCGCCGAGCAGATGTCCAACATATTGGACGGAGCTTGTGGCAACGTGTGATGCGCGGCGCGCAGAACATCTTTTTTCGTCGCGGCGGCGCCACGATGAGAGCCAACGAGGCCGGGGCGGCTGAACCGCCGCAACCACTTTCGCTGTGGCAGCAAATCCAACAGGCTGTGTTTGCGTGGCCGCCGTCGCCGCTCGTGCTTCTTATCGGAACGCTCTACTTTGCGTTGATGATCGCATTTTTTGTTCTGGTTCAGGACGTGCTCTGGGTGGGTGATGCCGCTCCGCCGCGTCTCAGCAGCCACCACCGAACCGCAGCCACGCGGCGGACCGATGGGCATGACGACGCTGCCGACGACGGAGTTCATCGTGCGCGGCAGCGTGCGTCCGGGCGGCGCCTCAGGTAACCATTTTGTCAGTCTTTCGCAAAACGGGAGTGGACGATGGGGCCCCAATCCAGTACGACTTACAAATGTCACTCCCACGTGGCGTCGCAACTGCTCTTGTCAGTCGTGTATTTGCGGCTCTTTCCTATCTCCTTTGCTTTCGCGATTTTTTATTTATTTTTATCGCCCACAACATTCTGGTTGCAGCCTCTTGTCTTCCGCTCTGTTTGCTGTTTATTTTTGCGCGCGCGGCGTTGCAACTCGCTTTCGCACGATTGGGTTTTCTTCTTTTCTTATCTCGTTGTAGGGACGAAGCGTTTGTTAGGCAGGTGCAAAGGAATCAGACCTGGTGTGTGCTTTATCGACGTTTCGCGCGCAGTAGGTTTTTTTTTGTCGTCGCACGCCCCCTGACAACATGGCGGATGCCGCGGCCGGAAAGCTTGAAGGCCAGTTGGTCCTGATCGACACCTTCCAACAGCGACTGTACGACCTGGAAGCGCAGCTCGCGGCGTACCAACCCCACGCCGACTCGCCGAGTCTCTCGTCTGCATTAGTGTCCCACCGGACCGCGAACGAGCGGAACCCGAAGAATATTGCGGCCGAAGACGCTCTTGACACGATCGTCCGCCTGGAAAATGCGCTCAAATTGGAGCAGCACAACAACATGACCCGTGCTAAAGAAGTGGGTAACTTGAGGGCCCAGCTCACTCACCGCCGGCGCGCGCTCGACGAGATTTCCCAGCGCGTGGACGAGCTGATGGCGAAAACAGGATGGGATGGCCAAACGAATCACGCGCAGGACGAGCTCGATACATACCGACACCGGATCGACGAGATGGTCGGCCTGATCGCCACGCTCACGGACGAACACAAGGCAGCCAATCTTCTCAATAAGAAGAAGGAAGGACTCGTTCTGACGCTGCAAGCGGAGCTGGACAACAAGGAGGCCATTCACGAACAGATGCTGTTGCGTCACAACGACGTCCGGGTTAAGGACCGCGAGAGCCACGAGGTGGAGGCGAAGATCAAGCAGCTCAAGACCGAAGATAGCCGAATCGACAAGGCGATGTCCGATGAGCAGGGATCGCGCGACCCCTACGCGCTGGAAGCCGTGCAGTACGACAATCAATCGCTCACGGCGGAAATTCGCGACCTGCGGCAGCGGCGCTCGGACCAAGAGAAGCTGCTCAACGAACAGCGAGAGCGCACCGCGTTGCTCACCAAGCGTATCGAGGTTGTCCATTCCGCGATGCGAGATCTCAGGCTGGAAGCACTGTTGCCGTCCGGCAGCGCCAAAACGGCGGGCGCGATGGTCGCCGGTGGGGGCGCCGATGACGCTGCCGGCGATGCCTTCGTGCCCGTCGCGGTGTACGAGCTGCTTCACCGCGACGTCGGCGCCCTTCGTGACACATTGGGCCGCAAGGACATTCTCTATGTTGAGAAGCGCGCCGTCTCCACCGCACTTGCTAGCCGGTTGGATGACTTGAAGCGCGCGCTGGACCTCGTGGTGCAGCAACAGATGTCCATCATGCAACAGAAAGAGGCGGACATGCAGTGGCTGGACCAGCAGCTGAAGGAGCAGCATGCGGACTACCGCCACCAAATGGACGTCATCGTATCGGAGAATTTAGTGCTCAAGAAAAAGCTGCAGCACCCGGCTCCGACGCCCGCGGTGGTGGTCAAGAAGTAGCGTTTTCCCCCCAGTAGCCGGGTTTTTTTTGTTAGACTTTCTTTGGGTGTTTTGTGGGCAGGCAGGCAGGGGTTTCTCTGTGTTCCGTCCGTGGAACCGCTTGGACGCAACTAGCGCGACATCTCTTGTCGTCGGTTGCGGACTCAGGTTCTTTGTGTCAGGAAGGGAAAGGGCAACGAAGAAGAACATACCCGCACACACGGCCCAAAAAAAGGGGACCATTTCCCGCGTTTTCCCCCGCTTCGGTTATTTTTCAATTTACACAAAACCATCACCAGAAAAAAATAACGTCGTGGGCGGTGCGAGAAAGAAGAACAGGGAGGTGCTTGATGTGCTTCCCTTCGGCCGCTTTTTCATCGCAACGAGGTCATTCCACCGGTCCCCACGTGATCCGGTATGGGGTACGTGCTGGCGACGGGGTTTTTGTTGTTGAGTATCTCTTCACTCCGACGCTTTCTCTCTCCCTCACAGCATACCACGCGTGCACACCCCCATTCTCTCCGGATTTGTGCAGGAGGCAGAGCAAGCGACGCCGGCAACATGATGCTAATGCACTGTGCACGCGCCCAGCTGCTTCGACGTCGGTTGAATAGTGTGCTACTGGAACGCCGGAGCATCGTGGTGGTGACCGGATGTCGCTCCGGGGTACGGTGCAGTGCAACGGGGCCACCCCCGAACGTCGACGCAGCCACATTGGTTCGCACAGTACCACCGGCTGCAGGTGGTGCGGCTGCGCCTTCGCCTCCTCCTGGAGTGCCGCCCGCGTTACTGAAGTTGCATGGAGTTATGCGCGCGAGACCCGACGCGGCTCGCATGTATCAACAGCTTATCCAGGCCCTCTCGGACGCCGATGCGGAGGCATCCGAGCGCTTGGCCAGGCAACTTGCCGTCGCGATGCGCGCAACCGCCAGTGATGGTCAACCGTCAGAAAAAACGGCGCCACCGCACGTATTATCCGACAAGAAGCCGCGCGTCGAAGCCGCTCCAAGGCAGTCCGACCCTCCACAGACTGCAGCGAAGGTCACGCCTGAAAATATGCCAGCCACAGATGGCTCGTCGTCATCGTCGACACCGCACCCCACCCCGTCGATCGTCGCGGTGGCTCGCGTTACGGACATCGTGTTTATGACGTCGGGTGTCGAAGAAGGAGCCGCGGAGGCGAAGAGTAATGCTATGAATCCGCCTCCTCCTCGTCGTGGCGACTCCACGGTTGCTTCGTCGTCATCATCGCCATCGCCGCCGGGGGAGGAACAGCTGGGCGACATGGTGCTACAAAACGTCATGGACGTGTTTTTTCAAGACGCCGCTTTTCTCAGCGCATGGCGCCGTTTGAAAAAAGGCTTGGTGATGTTGTTTGAGGAAGTCTTGATCGACTTCGTCGAAAAATTGAGCGCGAAGTGGGAATTAGCCGCCGCCCCACAGTCGCTGTCGGAAGTGACGAACGGTCGGGATACCGTCGTCGTGGACATGCCATCGCTGCCTCCGGCGATGGGCGCTATGTTATCTTCACCGTCGCCCCGTCGTGGTCGTCGTGTAGTGGATGTCGCGGTGAATTTCACCCCTCCACGGCTTCGCGGCCGCCGTCGGTCTTCTTCTTCTTCTGAACCACCAGTCGATGACAGCGGCGGCGTGGCGTGGCTGTCCGCCACCGTCGCGCAGCTGAGGGCGATGCGGACGCATGACGCTGCCGTCACAAACATAAAGGATGATGCCGATGGGGGCTACTCGCCGCGCAGTCTCACGAAGCGAGCGCAACGGGTCAGCGACGCCGCGTTGTCGCTCTCGGCGAGGGACGTACACGGTCGTCACGGCGACGTTGCCACCGCGCACAAGAACGTACCAGGCGGCGGTCGTCGGACGACTTCACCGCACTCCCTATACGACTTGTTTTTCGGTGTCGGCTGGCTGCTTGCCCCGTCCACAACGCCGCTCATCACCCTTCGTTCTTCGCCGCCGCTTTCCTCGCGACATCTTGACGATGATGATGATGAGGCGAATGCTGCCGCCGGTGACGAGGTTGCTGATGATCCGGATGATCAAGTGCGACGTGACGTGCAACGGCGGCTGCAAATGTTGCATGCAACGCTCGGTGCCACGACGTCAACGACGACCGAGGCGTCAACCTCCTCGTCAAAGCTGATGCGCCGCGAGGTCTGCCGCGACGCGGTCGTTCATCTGGCGCCGCAGCGCGTCGGGGTAGGCGTTAGCGAGGGTGATCCTATGGCCTGGCTGCCCTTGTTGCCGTTCGATGACGACGATGCGAGGAGCAGTGCAGAAAGCGGCAGCGGAGGCTTCCTCGGTGTCACGGCGTCGCGACGCGTGACTAAGGCTCAATGGGATGTTCTGACGACAGCGCACGATGAGCTTGCGAAGGCGTTGCTCCAACGGCTCGTGCAAGAGCAGGGGAGGGAGCGTGAACTGTTCCCGGCAGCGAACGAGGGACAAGACGACGGCGACGGCGACCCCACGACCGTGGCGTTCAGCGTCGCGCTACAATACCCATTGCTGTTGTCGCTGCTCCCGTTTCCTTTTGTAATCCGCTTCTCCGTGGATGCGATGGAGAGACCGAACAGCGAGGTCGCGCCAACTGCCGTGATTCAGTAAAGGAGAAACCATAATCATTGTTTTTTTGGTGTTATTTTTGTCTCAAAAATGGTAATGATTTTCCACACTCAATTTGTTGAAAAAAAATTGTTGTTTTATTTTCCCATTCGATCATCCATCGTCGATGGATGACTTGATTCTATGCTACCGGTGCGAATGCCACCGTCGGAGAAGCAAATACGAGGAGCCCTCTCGCGCACACTCCGGCAGGGGTGAGGCACCAAATTCGAGGGCCAGGAAGAGAACTCGAAGCCAACCGCGGGGGTGCCGGGTGTGGTGAGTCTCTCTCCTAGAATTGTTCTGGGAAGCCGTTGACCAACTTCCCGGCACAATTCAGGGAGAGAGACTCACCACACACCCGGCACATTGGTGACCCAATCGGATCGCTTGGCTATCACGCAAGAGAAAGATGGGAACACTTCCCGCCTCTCTCCCCGTGCTACCTGCCGTTTACGTACCTTCTCCGGGCCGACCCAGCCACTACGTCGCATGCATGCCCTCGGTCGCACTGGAGTCGAGCGGTGAACAAGTGAGCATCACGGACGAGCATGTTGAGCCTACTTACACCCAGGTCTAGCCACGACTGTCCCGTGAACGCTCCTTTGATCCGGAGGGCGTCAATCAGAGAGCAACGGAACGCATCTCCCGTACCGACGCGGACCGGCCACGAGTCTCACCATTCTTACAGCCCCCAGCAGCAGTGAGCAGACGGATGATCAAGGACAAGCTAGGCCTCCTTTCCCCACTTGGCCTGGGCTCGAGAGTACACCATGACGTCTCTCGCTTCTTCATGCACAGGTCGACGTGGTGAAGAAAAGACGACAATCGCTGTCGGATCGCCGCCGCTTCCCTTTCACTTTGCTGTTGTAGTTGTGATTGTTCCCCTTGCCGACCCCTGATGAACAGCGTGAGGAGAATGACCTCGATGGCGTTCGCCCACGCGAGCGACGAAGAAAAGAAGGCGGGCAGGGTACGCCCCGCGGATCAGGCAGCGCTCCTGGGGATGCGAGGCGGACGACAGAAGACATGTTTTGTGTCGAACGTTTCTTTGCCGCTTTTGGCTGGAAAGAATTTCTATTTCCTACCCAGCAGAGAAAACTCAACCATCCATGTCCGCGGCGCCTCCACTCGTTCTCGGTCCCACAATCCTTGACCTCGCTGGTCTCTCACCACCCCCGTCGATAGCGACATCGAAAGACGATCCATCGGCAGGGTCGACTGCGACAACTACAAACGTGTCCTCTCCAGCCCCCGAAGGTGCGAACGGCGATGGCGCTAAGTCGCTCGCAAGCCCGCCACAAGAACCGCGACGAGAAGGAGGAGCGCAAGGCGGGGGCGGACCGGTGGATGCGTTCGCCATCGCGCAGATGATGACCGAGGCGGAGTACGCCTCCGCCTTTCAGCTTCGGCTCATTGTAGAACAGCTCGCCTTCGCCCTTGCCATTCACCGTCCGGACGAAATTTATCCGTTCGTGGAAGCGTGGCTCAAGGACGCGCGACACCGGTGGCTGCTCAACGAAGGGTTTCCCTATTTCAACAAGATGGACTGGGACAGCATCGAAGTGGAACTGCCCGTGAACGACAGCCACCACCACGCGGCGGCTGCGGCGGCGAGTAGCGGCCAAGACCGAGTTGCCGGCGCAATTGACGCTGTCGAAACCGCGCAGGGAGGCCGCGCGGGGTCCATTGACGGCACTGGAATGCCCCCCTCCGCGTTAGAACGGCTCGTTTCGCTCGTGAAGACGACGGATCATGACGCGAGGAGCAATGCGCCGATCGCTCCTCCGCCCCGTCCTGAGCCAACCAGTATCATCTCCAACCGCTACCACCCAACGCCCGAGGAGGCTGGCGGGGGCGTTGATCCGCCCAGCGGGCGACTCAGAACGACCCACGCGGAGGGATCCGCGCGAACGGCGGCGAAGGGATCCTCCGCCTCGAGGGGGGCGACAACAACGGCGACGGCCAATGTGCTTCTCATCTCACCGATGTCAGTCTCGCGATCGTCCGGTGCCAGTGTAAGTCCTGTTCGCTCGCTTGACGCTCCGCAGCCGGCCACTTCCACGGCGTCATCGGCGAGCGACACTCCCTCTACCGCGGCCGCGGGCGGCGGGCCCACGACGACGGTAGCGGGGGCGGGTCTCAAGCCGTCCAGCTCCGCAGCGAACCGAGGAGAGGATCCTCATGCCGCCGCGATCGGTGAGCGTCAAACGTCCATGACGACGCAGCAGGTCCTCCCAGGCAGCCAGTCGCTTGACTTCACAAACCAGTCGTTCGTCATGTATTCGCCAGCGCCGGCCCTAACGTCGCCAGAGTCCCACAAAGCCTCGGGTCGTCCGCCACCATCATCTCCAACCTCCTCGAAAGTCGCTCGCGTTTCGACGAAACACGTTGCATCTGGAGACGCCGCGGACGGTAGCGCCGTCGTAGGCGGCAATATTAACGGCAGCTTTCAAATGATGATGGGCGGCGTCGGCGGAGGAAACTTCAAAGATTCCATTGCCTTCACGTCTAGCACGAGCATCACCGCTCAGGTGAACAATCAGGCGGCGGCGGATTCTTCCTCGTGCTCTCCGCGACGTCTCACGGGCGGCGGCATTGTACCGAGTTACTCCAGTCCACGACCCGACGCTGGAACCTTCTCGACAGGAGGCGGGACCACGCGGCACCGCATGCACGCCCTCATCGACATGCTCAACGACAAGGCCGTCGCCGTCGTCTTAGAAATGGTCGAAGCATTTGTGGAAGCCGATACGAGTTTGCTCTTTACCGGAGGAGGAGGTGGATCTGCGTCCCCCGAACTGAACGCTCGAAACCGCCTGTCCGTGAGCGGAGACAAAGTGATCACCACGGCAAGCAAAGAACTCTTGCTTGATTCAGGCAGCCCCATCACGCAGCATCATCAGCCTCCCACCAGCAAAGCAGGTAGTGGCCGAACGTCGAAGGGAGGCGGAGGTGGCAGCGGTCTTACGTCCCCGGACGCAGAACTGAACACCTCCTCGAGCACCGCAGGGGTGACGACGCCGAACGGCGGCCTGACCTCGCCCACGAACGCGCAACGGCAGCAACCGCCGCGCCGCGGAGAGATCCGCCCGCCGCCCGCGGCCATTCAGCTTGCGTCGCCGATGCAGAAGAAGAGAACAAGTGCCGACGTCGGGCCCACGCCAAATCGCCCAGTAGCCGTTGTGCCGGTTGATTCGCCCCAATACTTGCCTTCGTTTGCGGTCGCCGCGGCGGAGTCCCGTGACGGCATCATGGCCGACAGCGCGACCCTTGGCTCGTCATCGCCGCCGCCCGTTTCTCCCACCAACAACAAATCACACGGCAGTCAACCGCAGCACAAGACGAAGCCCGTTCCGTTATCCGACGAGATGCTCTTCAGCGCGGCGCAGCCGCCGCCGTCGTCGATGGAGGAGCTCGCCGTCGTCGCGTCGTCCAAGCTGTCCCTGACCACCAATGTGCCAACGACGACGACGGCGGCGACCAGCGGAGCACAGCCAATGTCCACGAAGCGAGAAAGGGCGCGCACGTCAACCACCGCAGCGCAAGCCTTCGCACCCCCACCAGGTACCTCGCCACGGCCAACGCCCTCGCAGCCCACGCTGTTGTCGGGCTTGAACAGCCACCTTCAGGACGATTTGCCTCCAGCCTCGCCGACCCGACGTCAAACACAGCACCGCAATCGTAACGCGATGATGCTCAAGTCCGTTTCCGACGCCGCGGCGCTCAACTACACGGGCGCCGGCGACACATCGATCGATCCGACGTCGTCCGCGGCACCTGTCGCGGCGGCCCTTCCCCGCTGGGGTCAGCCCAGTAGCTTGTCGGGTGGCATCGCCGCCGCCGCAGGGGGCGGCAGCAGCAACGCGGGACCGGCAGGTGGGTCCCCAGGCGGCGACGCCATGTCATTGCGGTCGGTGCGCCCTCGCGGCCGCCGGGCGGCCATCTTGCCGGGCACGCAACTGGACGATGTGTCTCAGGCGTTTGTGTTGAACCCGCAAGTATCGCCCTCCGCGGCAGGTCAACGCGCGGACGCCATCGGGTCCGAATTTGCCACCATGGACGAGAAGGACATCCCGGGAATGGCCATCGCGGTCGATACGTACACTGGGGGTCATCCCCAGCGATTCAAGAAGTCAGTCGACTTCGGCGACCTCAACACGGATCTGACCTTGCCCGGTGCGGCAACCGTGTCGTCGGACTGCCACGCGCCGTGGCCAGCCTCGTCCTCTTCTGAAGGACCGTTTGCATCTCATCACGGTGGTGGGTCCGCCTCGCAACCGGCGCTGCCGCCGCCGCCGCCGGTCCCTTACGTCCCACGGCGCACCTCCTCCATGGTGAGCTTATTGCACAACGTCCCGCCTCCCGCTGGCGGCGGTCGTCGGGTTTCTGGCCGCATCACCCAGTCTCCGTCAATCGCCAGCACCACGACCTTACTACCGGCACTGCTCGGAAAAGTGCATCGCGATGGAGAATTACTGTGGTCGTTCGCCCTACCAGGCGCCGGTGGTACCATCAGTCCCGTTGAGGACGACCCGCAGCAAGGGTCTCACACCGCAGGTGGTCGCCGGCGGTCATCGCGGCACGTTACCGCCGCCACGGCTCGGCGTGTGTTTCGCTTTCCGGCAAGACCCTTGGCCGAAGAGGGGCTGCTACTCGCCGGATTACACGAGGACGGAACGATTTTGTACTGGAGTCCCGCCTTCGTCGCGGCGACGGGGTTCACCCGTGAGCAAGCCGAGGGTCGTTCCATCTTGCAGCTATTTTCAACGCAGGAATCCCAATCAAAGTGCTCCGACATGCTACAAAAAGCCAAGTCCTTCGCGGGGCGCGCCGCCGCGTTTTTGGATTCACCAGAGCACCCAGGCACGGCGGGGACGACGTCAGCGAGGCAAGGCTCGGCGTCGCAGACGCCGGCAGCGGCGGCGTTAACCGATGCAGCGGGGGGCGACGCCACGAGCAAAGTCCCCGACAAGGAAGCGGCAACACAGGAGGCAACGAGGCACATCCGACTGACCTTTACGGTGGCGATACAGGCGGCCCTTGCGGCCAAGCGCAAGGCCACAGCCGATGCCACGGGGGGCAACAACGGCGCGAGTCGCCGCCGTCGACGACGCGGCAATGTGGCAGGAGACTCCGCGGGTGGCGTGGCCACCACTTTAGAGCTTGATGTCATGATCTTACCGCCCATCGAGACGCATCAGCAGCCAGGCATGTCGATGTCCGTGGAACCCGATGCGCTGCTGCTCGTCGGCGTGCGGCCATTGGAGCAACGCCTGACAGCGAAAGACGCGTCAGGATCGGCGTTGAGTAAGCGAAACCCGTCGTCCTCGACCGCCGCGGCGAATTCTCGATCGACCAACAGCAGTGGCGCTTCTGGAAATTCGAGCGGCAACACGGCGGGAACGCAAATTTGGAATAGTTGGTTCGTGCAGTCGTTTAAAGAGGCGTTTTACTCCGCCTTCAAGTTCACCGAGACGCAGTTCTTGGGCACCACGGGTGGCACACCGCACATCGCATCGATGGCGTCGACCGCGCAGTTGCTTGGCGGTGGCGGTGGGGTCACACGGAACGGCACGTTTAGCCGCAGCGCGGCCGCAAGTCAGCGACCGTCACTGGTGATGACCTCGTCCCTCGCCGCGGCGCCCTCGATGGCCGCGGCTCATCCCGCAGTAGGCAACAGTAGTAACACCACCATGGACGGGCTCACCGCCACCACTCCCTCGAAGGCGGCTGCCGCGGGTGACCGCTCCCCGGGTTGCATGAGCAACTCGCTGACGTTACCGTACAACGCCACGGCGATGCCATCGAGCCCGGTGATGAATGGATCACAGATCGCCTTCCCCACTAGGAGCGGTGGGCCCGCGTCGTCCACGGTGCCGGGTGACTCGAGCCAACCGGACGTGGCGCTGGCCCCGTCCGCATCGTCGTCCTCGGACGGGCCGTTCACTGCGAATAACATTGGCATCCACCTCGTCGCCCCACCGCCATCGTCTTCAGGAACGCTTCTTGCCTTGCCGGCCACCACCACGACGACGCACGACCCCTCCTCCTCGTCGCAGGGAGCATCCACACACCACCGAATCCTCGTCGTCCCACCGGCAAGTGAACACTCGACCCCGGATGACCCATCCGCGACGCCGCCGAGTAACCACGGTAGCAGCGGCCACCTCGGCAAGTCAGCCAATACGGGGGCTGCCAGCGTTGGCGGGACGTTGACGGCGGGAGCCGCGCGAAGCCGTAGCCCTAGCGCCGTTCTCTTGGCGCCGGTCGCGGGAAGTGCTTCCGTGAACGGGACGCCTTTCGGCGGGGGTCTCTTGCTGAGTAGCGGGAGCAACGTCGCCGCCGGACTGGCCAGCTCGATGAGTCCTTTCTCAGGGGTGACGTCGACGAATGCCATGTGGGATGCCCTCTTCGCCAAGTGGAAGCAAGTTGACGCGATTGTGCGTTCCTTTGAGCCCCTGACCGAGGTTCCCGGCCAAGCCGTCGATAGCTGGACGGCCGTGAACGTGGACTCTGTCCTTCAGCAGCTTCAAACGGAGCTAGTCAACCGCTGCGCGAGAAGCCATCACCGTCTGCAAATTGGCACGAGTGATCTCTTGCCACCGAAAGTATATGCCGACGCACCCGCCATCTCGACGTCGGTGTCGACGGTGATTCGGCTTCTCAGCCGTTATGCGAAAGGGCTTCACATCAACGTCGAAGTGAAAGTGCTCAACGCGGCTGGGACCATCGTCTTGTCGAGCGGCGCTGGGAAATCATCAGGAGGAGGAGGGAGCGCGAGCGGTAACTTGAAAAATGGTCTGCATCGATTGCAGATTACCATCGAGGCGACGATGCCCGAGGAGTCATTACAAGCCGCACGCAAGCGAAAAATGAGAAAGCAACGGCTTCTCTTGCAACAACAACAAGGAACCACACCCAGCGTTGCCACCATGACCCCGACCATCACGTCCAGCACCCTCGACCCCACCAGCCTCGCGGACGGTCCCGCCGAAAGGCGGTTCGCGCCGTTTTCCCGCTCGGACGTTGCCGCGTTTCAAGCGCTGCTGCGGAAGGAGAGCCCATTTGTAGACGAGGCGTCCTGGGAGGACGACGACGACGACGGCAACCACAACGATCCGTCTGGCGGTGGCAGTCCGACTAAAGGTGCCCCAACAGATGATGAGCCGTTCAGTCGTACCGCGCCCCATCGCGAAGGCAGCAAATCCACCGCCGCGAACGGCGGCCCCCCTGATAGCAGCGACAGCGACGATGGCTCCACGGACTCCGACCTCGTCGACACCAACGACGACGACCTCAGCGACGAGGACCGAGGGCTGCTGCTCGCCATTCCCGAGGAGCTGCGGTCGTTATTCCTGCGGCTGCATTCCATGTTCATTGGCGCAGTGAAGCCCGTTGGCGGCAGGCTGGCCATCCGCGCGCCCCGACCGCCGTCGGACAGCAGCGGGGGCACGCCGCAGTCCTCGCTCTGGCGCTCCACCAGCGGCGGCGGCTTTGCCGATCATCCCCTGATGGCCGAAGCCGCAGGGGGCAGCAGCAATCACGCAGCTGGCGCGGATGGTGGCGTAACCCAAAAGGACGATCCTGCGTCCGGCAGTTCCAATTCCGAAAGCACTGCTATTGCCGTGACCACGATGACGGCCCCTTCTACTGTGGCGCTTCCCTGTTGCCGCATCATCGACATTTCGTTGCCCATGGTCGTGTCCCCAGAGCTACTGAGCCAGCACATGGCCTCCGGGGCGGGAGGGGCAGGGGCGGCCTCCGCGGCGTCGTTGGCGTCCCAGCTGCTGGGTCGCACCTTGTCCACGGTGCTCGTGGAGGGCGACCCCATCGATCGGCAAGTCGTGTGTCAGTTCTTGTGGAATCGAAAGCACGCCGTTCTTCCGGCGCAGTCGTGGTCCAACGTCGTTCAGCTCTTGAACACCAACCCGGTGGACATTCTTATCGTCGACCCCGCCTGCATGACGGACGACGACCAGTCACGGAGCGGCGGCGGTAACAACAACTCGCCGTTGGGTCCGAGCGGCGTCGTGGAATTCGACGATGATGGGAATCCGGTTTACGCGACCATGGTCGCGACGCCGCTCGAGCGGTTGCGAGAGGCCGCGAAGAACGTGGTCATCATCGTCACCTCGGAGGGCATCGACGACGAGGCGAACTTCTGGCTCGCCGACGTGGCCAACGAGGACGGGGGCGCCTCGCGTCCACAAAATAACCTCCGCGGTGGGAACAAAATCGGCGACAATTTGATTGCACTCTCCAAACCTTTTGCCGTAGCGCAGTTGCATGCCGTATTGGATCAAGCCGAAACCATCGTCGCAGAACGCCGCAAGGCGGAAATTGTGACTCAGCAGATTAAAGACATGCTCACAAAGGCGCACCGAGGTGCCTGGACGAAAGGACGGCTGCTCGGACGTGGGGCGTTTGGCGAAGTCTACGAAGCCACCGATGTCAAAACAGGCGGGAAAATGGCGGTGAAGATCGTCAAAATCACCAAGGGCAACCAAGACAAGATGGACGAAGTGATGTCTGAGATCAAGACGATGGTCAGCATGCAGCACGACAACTTAGTGCAGTACTTTCATTGTGAAAAGGATGAGCCGACCCCAACCGTGTCAGCGCAGCACAACAACAACCGTTTGTCGGCGAAGCCGTCCGCCGCCCAACTCGCGGCGTCACCCGAAGCAGGGGTCATCACGCCGCTGAACGCCACGGCGAATCAACTGTCCCTCGAGGACGCGACAGCGGGTCACTCCTCGTCCGGCGGGGCGGCGGCCGAAGCCGGATTTGCCTTCATGCCCGTGTCCAATCCCATGGACGACATTCAGGAGAGCGCCTCCACGGTTGTGGGCGAGCTGCGCGTGTTCATGGAGCTCGCCCCTGGTGGCACGTTGCAATCGCTGATTAAGTCGCGCTCCGATCCCAACTTCCGAAGCCCAGTGGTCACTCCGCGAGCACCGCCGGACGCCGCGGCACCAACACGCGCCACTCCCCCCCACCACTCCCTCGGAGGAGGCTGCGGCCTACCTTTCGCCGACCTCGTGCGGATCACGCGGGACATTGTGCAAGGCATTGTCTTCATCCACAGTCGTCGCTACGTGCACGGGGATATCAAATCCGCGAACGTGCTGCTTGGCTCAGAAGGGAAGTGCAAGATTGGCGACTTTGGATCGGCGAAGCACCTCCGGCACGCGCCGAAAATGTCCGTCAAGCCGGGTCGAACGGAACGGGGAATAGGGGGCGCTGCGGGGAGCGGCAATCATGTTGGCAGCGTAAGGGGCGTTGGCGCTGGAGACAAGAAGTCCCTTCTCGATGACGTCGATGATGATGATGAGGACGACGACCCCTCGTTGCCCACCAAGATCTACGACATGCACGGCACGCCGCTGTACATGGCGCCCGAAGTACTCAACGCAACTAAGGAGGAGGACATCGGCTACGACTACAAGGCGGATATTTGGTCCTTAGGCTGCGTCGTCATGGAAATGGCCACCGGCCGCTCCCCCTTCGCGCACGTCGGGCCCCCGATGTTCGTCATGCGGCATGTGAGCGAGCTCGTCGATAACCCCGACTTGTCCCACCTCTTCATTTATCACCCGTCCATCTTTCAATTCGTGTCGGCGTGTTTGACGCTCGACCCCATGGCCCGTGCCTCGGCACGTGAACTGATGATGTTCCCGTTGATGAATTCCGCGGAATCGGATCCGGCGGCCATTAAGGTGCTGAAACGAGCGGAGTACTTGCACGTGCTAAACCAGTTCGTCGCCTTCCAGGAACCGCCGCCGAAGCACGGTGCCGCACGCCGCGGAAGCCGCGGACCGTTGCCGATCACGAAGCGAGGGTCGATTGTCGGATTAACAGGCGGTGGGCCCGCGGGGGCGGCGACCACTGCGTTATTCGTACATGGTCAAGGCCCGGACAGTGACTTGAGCGCCACGGATGACGACGACGCTGACGAACACGGTGGGGGGGTTGGCTACGAGGACCATCACCGAAACCCGTTCCGCGAAACAGACGACGACGACGATGACGACAGCGACGAGGGTGGAGGCCACCGCCATCGCCGCGCGGCGCAACAGGAAAACGACTTCTTCCGCAGCGAGTACGACGACAACGAAACGCCTGACGATGAAGAGGGCGAGGGGGAGGCACGAGACGTCAATGAGTTCTTCCAGGACGAGGACGACGGTCCCGTGGTCCGTGGAGCGGACGGCGTCGCCGTTCTCATGGCCGACGAAGATGATTTCTTCGAATCCTCTGAAGACGACAACGACGAGGAAGGGAGCGATGGGGGGAAACGGAGCCGTGGTGCCGACGAGGCGACGCAGCGTGCAGCCGCCACCACCTCAGCCACGGCTGCGGCCACGACCTCGTCCGCTCCGAATAACCCACATGTCCCTTCTGCGCCGGTGCACGGCGGCAAAGCGTCGCGGACCTCCTCCAACCGGAGCCACGACTCGCACCATCATCATCATAGCAGCCGTCGCTCCAGCGATTACTTCGCCGACGGCGTGGACGTCGCGGACAGCAGCGGCGACGAGGCGACGAGCGGAGGTAGCAGCTTCCTCTCGACCGAGGAGGAGGACTGGCGCGATGACACTGGAACCGGCGGTGCGGGGGGGGCATCGGGTCACCACCACAGCCACCACCGATCCCATCATCAGCACCACGACAGGGCACCGAGCGGAATCGGCGGCGGCAGTGCCCTCGCGGCGGCGGAAACTCCGGACAGCTCGTTTCAATCGCTGCCGTTCGTTCCCAATGGTCATCCTGTGGCGACCGGTGGTGGTGGAGGGGTTGAAGGCCGTCCGACACCGCCCGGAGGCTCGTCCCCTCGAGTGGGTCGATTGGTCGTGTTTGGTGTGGAGCCGCCACCTCCCATGCCCGGCCTGGACAAAAAGGCCGCCGTCGCGGGTGAGGGTGCCATCGGGTCGCTTCGAAAGCAAAAGTCGACTTCCCTGCCTCCAAAACCCGTCAGTCGGCGGGGCTCCATGCACGGTCAGCATCACCCTCCTCATGCGTCGCGGCGGGGCTCCAACGCCTTCGGCGCGAGTCTTACGGGTTTGGGCCATCACACATCCATGCGACGATTGGACACGGAAGAATACGCGACGGGCAGCTCGTCCGACTTAATCGCGGAGCGGCGAGGCAGCGTTCGCCTCGAAGCGTCCGACATGTCAAAGTTTCGCAGTGTCGGTGGCGAAAGCGACGATGGTCATAATTCCGCGTCCGTATCCGACCCGCAGCCGAACGCCGAAAGCGGCGGCTCGAACACGGCGTCGTCGCCCGACGGCGCAAGTCGAACCAGGGCACGCAACAACAGCCTCATCTGGGACAGCGCGGCTCTTAGACGCACCGGTATTCACCGCTCAAACAACAACGCCGCGTCGCCCCGAGACGGCCCGCTTGGATCCGCAGC